>Ga0075421_100000585_pt1 | contig 38765 bp, 30 predicted proteins | sample SoiMetdeltSBSDD5_FD_75292 | JGI IMG/M metagenome (GOLD analysis project Ga0075421, IMG submission 75292) | Bulk soil microbial communities from a Populus tree surrounding site in Tennessee, USA - Soil MetaG P. deltoides SBSDD5 | ecosystem: Environmental > Terrestrial > Soil > Tree plantation... | reverse complement strand
GGACACAGCGCCGCCGAGGGCCACGGCGGCGGTGACCCCGGCCTGATCGACGCCTTCCTCACCGCCGTTCGCACCGGCGACCACAGCCAAGTCCTGACCACCGCCCGCGACAGCGTCGAATCCCACCGCATCGTCTGGGCCGCCGAAGAAGCCCGCCGCACGGGCACCGTGGTGGCCCTCCGCTAGCTGCGAGCCGCAAGCTGCGAGCCGCTAGCCGTACTCGGCGAGGGTGTGCTCCAGGTGGGCGAGGCTGTCCTCGAGGCCGCCGGGGCGGGCGCGGGCGAGCCAGGCCTCGCGCTGGGCCTGGATCCCCTCGGCGAGGTCGGTGCGGAGCGCGGCGGTGTCAGGTGCCGAGCCGCCGGCCTGGCGCAGCAGGCGGTAGGCGCCGTGGCGGGCGAGGCGGGTCGCCGTCGCCAGCTCGTGGCGGACGAGGTCGGCGTCGGTGGAGGTCGGGTGCGACGCCTCGATGGTGGCCATCGCCGCGTCGAGCTCGTCGACCAGCGGGACCAGCTCGGCCGCCACGGGCTCCCGGCCGACCATGCCCGCCATGTCGGACGCGACGGCGTAGTAGAGCGGGCTGCTGTTGGAGCTGCGCTGCCCGGTCTTGCGCCACGCCCGCCCGATGCTGTCGAGGGCGCCGCCCAGCCGGCCCGACCCGTCGCCGAACACGAAGCGGTCGAGGACCGCTGGCAGGTCGAGGTCTCGGTTCGCCGCCAGCGACCAGCTGACAGCGCCGCCGAAGAGCAGCGGCCCGAAGCTCACCGACGGCGGCTGCATGTGGCCGCCGTCGCCCCAATCGGTGACGACGTAGCCGCCACAATCGTGTTCCAATCCTGTCGCCGCAGCATCGACAAGATTGTCAACAGCATTGTCGACACGTCCGACCAACGACAGCCAGCTCGACGTCCCCGGCACCACCCAGAACGACAGGCCGGCGTCGACCAGCGGGGCGACGTTGTCGGCGAAGCTGCGGTGCGCGCTCAGGTCGATGCCCAGCCGGTCCAGCGCGGCCCGCAGCTGGGGCGCCATCCCGGCCCAGTGCGCCTCGGGGTCGCGCTTGCTCGGCGCCTCGTAGCTCCAAGCCCCGAGGACGATGTCGTCGGGCAGCTGCTTCGCCAGCGACGGGTCGCGTCGCAGGACGTCGGCCCACATGTGGACCCGGTAGCCCTGCCGGTGCAGCGGTTCGGCGATCCGCAGCAGGTGCTCGACGTACACGGCCTCACGGCCCCGCCGCTCGACGTCGGCGCGACTGGCACCGAGGCCGAGCTCGAAGGTCTCGTCGCAGTTCACTGCGACCTGACGGCTGCTGAAGTTCGGGAGCAGCTCGTCGAACAGCGCGAGGGCGAAGTCGGCGTTCTCCGGCGTGGGCTGCAGCACGGTCGGCGCCCGGTGCATGCCGGCCATGAACTCGAAGCCGTCCGGTGCCTCGGCCCGGTCCCGGTAACGATCGTGCTTCAGCCAGCGGTCCATGTGGCCGAAGCAGTTCTGGTTGGGCACGAGCTCGATGCCGTGGGTGTGGCAGTGGGCGTCGAGCCAGCGGATGTCGTCGGGCGTCATCGGCGAGGCGTCGCGCCACACCACCTCATGGTCGCGGTAGGCGAAGGTGTGCTCGGTGTAGAGCTGGAAGAGGTTGACGCGGGCCAGCGTCATGACCGCGACCAGCCGTTCGAGGGTCGCCCGGGTCGGCACGCGGTCGCGGCTGATGTCGAGCATGAACCCGCGGACCGGGAAGTCGGGCCAGTCCTCGATGACGAGGCAGGGCAGCCGCTGGTCGGGTGACTGGGCGGTGATCTGGTCGAGGCAGGCGAGGCCGTAGCGGCGGCCGTTGTCGTCGCGGTGCTCCAAGGTGACGCCGTCGGGCTCGATGGTCAGGCGGAAGCCCTCGGCCCGAAGCCCGTCGGTCTGCGCGGTGCGCAGCGGCACGTCGACGGAGGCGTGGCCGCCGGTCGACCGCAGCCGCTGGGGGCGCGGGACCAGCAGGAGGTCAGGAGCGGTCGACATGTGCGGCCTTTGCTTCGTGGGAGTAGAGGTCGATGATGCGGCGGTAGTTGGCGGCGATCGCTTCGACTGCAGCCTGCTCGCTGCAGTGGCCGTCGAGCGAAGCCCGCAGCGGCTGCCACCACAGGGTGCGGCCGACGGCGAAGCCTCCGTACCCGGCCACACCGGCGGCCAGGGTGAGCCATCGGTCCACCACCGCAGTGTCGGCGCCTCGGCCGAGCACCAGGCAGGTGCCGTTGGTGCGGCTCGCGACGTCGGCGAAGTCGCCGGCGGTGGGCATTCCCTCGAGCTTCCAGAAGGCGGGGTGGAGGCCGGCCGCGACCAGCTCGTCGACCGCCGCAGCGACGAGCTCCGGACGGATGCGGTCGTCCCAGTCGTCGGGGGTGTCGGCGGTGGGCGGGACGAGCAGCTCCAGCATCCAGTCGCGAGAGTTGGCGTCGAGCCAGCGCTGCAGCCCGACGAGCCGGTCGACTTGCCGGTGGTTGGCGGCGGTGTCGCCCTCGGGGTTGTGGCGGATGAGGACCTTGACGTAGCTGGGGTCGACCCGCTCGATGGCGGCCGCCCAGCCGAGGTCGCCGTGCTCGAAGGCCAGCTCGGCCCGACCGCTGGCTTCGACCGGGACGACGACGGTCAGCTCCTCGGCCCGGGCCCGGGCGATGACGTCGGCGCCGTACTCCTCGTCGACGAGGATCGCCGGCTCCCCATCGGCGATGCCGTGCTCCCGCGCCAGCAGGAGGGCCTCGAGCACAAGCCCCTTCGCTCGCCGAGCCGTAGCTGCATCCTCCGCCTTCCCCGCTCCTCGCACCCCGAGAAACCCCCGGCGAAACGAGTCCCGATGATCCACCGCCAACGTCCACAACATTGCGCGCAATCCTGTGCCCAAATTGGCACCGGATTGTCGCGGGATTGTCCCCGCGGTGCCGGCGGTGGTGGTCGCGGTCGGTGGCGGCCGGACGACGCCGGCGACGGGATGTTCGACCGCAGTGGCGGCGAGGGCGGTGGCGGTGCGGAGGCGTTCGGACCACGGGAGGTCTTCGAGGGTGGCGGAGACCAGTGCGGCCAGGGCGGCGTCGCCGGCGCCGGTGGGGTTGCCCGCGGCCACCGGACGGGCTGGCATCCGGAACGGGCCGTGCGGGGTTGCCGCCACCATTCCGTCGGCGCCGAGGGAGACCACCGCGGCCTCGGCGCCCAGGACCCGCAGCGCCTCGGCCGCCTCCTCCGGCGAGGTGGCGGACGGCACCGCGGCCCGGGCCTCGGTCAGGTTGACCTTCACCACACCAGGACCCGCGGCGACGGCCGGCAGGAGGGCAAGATCGGCGGTGTCGAGGGCCACGAACACCTTGTGGGGGTGGGCCAGGTCGATCAGCTGGGCGTAGGCGTCGACGGGCAGGCCCGGCGGGACGCTGCCCGACAGCACCAGGGCATCGGCCGACGGCAGCAGCGACCCAACGGCGTCGAACAGGGGCGCCCACGCCTCGCCGGCAGCGGGGCCGGGTTCGTTGAACAGCGTCACCTCGCCCGACGTCCGCTCTACGACGGCCACCGTCCGGCGCACCGGGCCGGCGACCTGCACCCATACGGTGCGGATTCGTCGGTCCGGTGGCCACTGCTCGACCAGCGCCGGCGGGGTCAGCGCCACCAACGTCACGTCATGGCCGAGCGTCGCCAGCACTCGGGCCACGTTCAGAGCCTTGCCCCCGGCCTGCTCGTGCACGACCGCCACCCGGTTGGTCTCCCCCACAGAGAGGCGGTCGACCTCGTAGGTGATGTCGAGCGCCGGGTTCAGCGCGACGACGAGGATCACGGCGCCGGGAACGTGGCGTCGTCGTGGCCGGCCGCCCGCCAAGCCAGCAGGGCGGCTCCCAGCCAGCCGGCCTCGTCACCGAAGCGGGCGGCCACCACCGGCGGCGGCTCCCGCCAGCCGAGGGAGTCGGCCAGCCGCTTGCGGAACGGCCGGAGGAACGCCTCGCCCGCCAGCGACACGCCCCCGCCGATGATCACCACGCCGGGGTCGCACACGGTCACCGCGACGGCGAGGATGTCGGCCAGCGCCACCACGGCGTCGTCGAGCACGGCGATGGCGTCCTGGCTGCCGGATGCGGCGCCCGCCAGCACGTCGGCGCCGGTCGTCGAGTCGGGCGGGGCGCCCTTGCGGGCCTCGAAGCGCCGGGCCAGCGACCATCCCGAGGCGATGTGCTCGAGCTTCATCCCCTCGCCGAAGGACGCCGCCACCGACATCTGCCCGATCTCGCCGGCGGACCACGCGGCGCCTGCCAGCGCCCGGCCGTCGACCACGTGGGCCAGCGCCAGGCCCGTCCCGATCGGCACCACGAACGCGCTGGCGTAGCCCCGCCCGGCGCCGAGCACCGCCTCGGCGACGCCCCCGGTGCGGACGTCGTGGCCGAACGCCACCGGAAGCCCGGTCCGCTCGGCGACCAGGTCACGCAGGGGCAGCTCGTGCCAGTCGAAGGCGGCCGACCAGTGGATGACGCCGGCGTCCTCGTCGACGATCCCCGGCACCGCCAGCCCGACCGCCTCCACCGTCCCGTGGGTCCGGGCCACGCCGACCAGCTGGTCGATCGTGTCGAGGATCGTCGCGACGACGGCGTCGTGCCCGTCGACCCGCTCGGTGGCGACGCGGGCCCGATGCAGCGGCCCGTCAGGACCCAGCACCCCGGCCTTGATCCACGTCCCGCCGACATCAGCTGCGACTACGACCACGGCACTCTCCTCACAGCACGACCGAGTACGTCAGGTGGCGGGGCCGGTCCGGGTCCCGTCCGGCGGCTACGGCCGCGCCTACGGCGAAGCGCTGGACCCGCACCAGCTCGGCCAGCGGGTCGAGTGACGTCGTGACCAGCTGGGCGCCGGTGGCGGCGATCTGCGCGTCCAGCCCGGGCGGCAGCGGAGCCAGCGCCCAGACCAGGGTGTCGTGGTCGGCGATGCTGATCGGCCCGTGGCGGTACTCCATCGCCGGGTACGCCTCCGCCCACATCCCGGCCGCCTCCCGACACTTCAGCGCCGCCTCCTGCGCGACCCCCACCGACCAGCCCACCCCCAGGAAGGTCACCTGCCGCGGCACTGCTCCCGGCAACTCGGCGGCGAGGGCGAATTCGGCGTCGGTGATCGCCGGCGTGAGGTCTTCGCCCAGGGCGGAGCGGAGGAGGGCCAACGCCGAGGTGGCGAAGCGGGTTTGCACCACTGACTCCTCGGCGGCGTACGACACGACCACAGCTTCGTCGGCGACCGTGGCGAGGGGGGACGTCGGGTCGGCGGTGATCGCGACCACCGGGAGCGACTGCGCGGCCAAGGACTCCACCAGGTCGACCACCTCGGTCGTCGTGCCGGAGCGGGAGAGGGCCACCACAGCGTCGTAGCGGCGGAAGGGGTACTCGGAGGCGGGGAAGGCGTCGGTCTCGCCCAGGCCCCGCGCCTCCCGCATGGCGGCGTACGCCTGGGCCATGTAGAGCGACGTCCCGCAGCCCACCACCGCCACCCGGGCGCCGGACCGGGGCAGCGACGACGCAGCCACTCGGGCCTGCTCGGCCGCCTGCCGCCAGCACGACGGCTGGCCCGCGATCTCCGACTCGATGGACGACACCTACATCCCCCTGCTCGGTTCTGCTCACACTAGCCACAATGTTGCAGATCCTTGCAACTCACCTGGGCCTCTGTGCAGCGCATCGACTACGCTCCGAAGGATGCGGCGGCACGACCGGCTGGCCACCCTCCTCGACGACCTCGCCAAGGACGGCACGATCGAGATCGACGACGCCGCACAGCGGCTCGACGTCTCCCCCGCCACCATCCGCCGAGACCTCGACGCCCTCGACGACGAAGGCCTCCTCGTCCGCACCCGCGGCGGCGCGGTCCCGGCCAGCGTCGCCTACGACCTCCCGCTCCGCTACAAGACCGACCGCAACGCCGCCGCCAAGCAGGCCATCGCCCGGGCCGCGGCCGACCTCGTACCGCCCGGCGCGGCGGTCGCCCTCAACGGCGGCACCACCACCACCGAAGTCGCAAGGGCCCTCGCGACCCGAACACACCCCAGCCTCAGGCTCACCGTCGTCACCAACGCCCTCAACATCGCCTCCGAGCTGGCGCTCCGCCCGGAGATCGAGGTCGTCGTCACCGGCGGAGTGGTCAGGGCCCAGTCCTACGAGCTGGTCGGCCACTTCGCCGACCTCGTGGTCGGGGAGCTGCACTTCGACGTCGCCATCCTCGGCGTCGGCGCGATATCGGTCGACGCCGGGGCGTGCACGGCCCACGAGGGCGAGGCGGCGGTCAACGGGGCCATGGCCCGCCGGGCCCGGGAGGTCGTCGTCGTCGCCGACGCCTCGAAGCTCGGCAGCTACGCCTTCGCCCGCATCTGCCCGACCGACGCCATCGACATCCTCGTCACCGACGAGACCGCGCCCGCTGACACCGTCGACGCCTTCATCGACGCTGGGGTGAAGGTCGTCGTCGCTCGCTGACAGTAGGGTCCTGCTCATGGACAGGACCATGGGGGATGTCTGCGGGGCGCTGGCGGATCAACACGCCGAGCTCTGGGGCCTCATCGCGGGCCTGGACGACGGGGGGTGGCAGCGGCCGTCCCGCTGCGAGGGCTGGGATGTCGCCGACGTCGTGCTCCACATGGCGCAGACCGACGAGATGGCGCTGGCCACCCTCGAAGGTCGGGCCGGCAGTAGCCAGGGCAGCGGCTTCCTCGGGGTCGATCCCGCCACCCTCGAGGACAGCGGCCTCGGCCCGGGTGCCACGGTCGACGACCTCGCGGCCTGGGCGGTCGAGCGCGAGCGGGGCGCCCCCGGCCCCCAGGTCGCCGAGCGCTGGCGCAACGCCGCCGAGAAGCTGCGGGCCACGCTCGTCGGCTACGACCCCCACCAGCGGGTCCGGTGGGTCTCGGGCCAGATCTCCAGCGTCAGCCTCGCCACCACCCGGCTGGCCGAGTGCTGGATCCACACCGGCGACGTCGCCGAGGCGCTCGGCCGGCCCCAGGAGCCGGCCGACCGGCTGCGCTTCGTCGCCCGCCTCGCCTGGCGCACCCTCCCCTACGCCTTCTCCCGGGCCGGCAAGGAGCTGCACGGCCCCGTCGCCTTCCACCTGCACGGCCCCGACGGCGACCGCTGGGACTTCGACCCCGACGACGAGCCGCTGACCGTGGTCGAGGGCGACGGCTTCGAGCTCTGCCTCGTCGCCGCCCAACGGGTCACCGCGGCGGACACCAAGCTCCAGGCCACCGGCCCCGACGCCGCCGACGTCCTCGATCTGGTCCGCACCTACGCTTGAGAATTTAGAGACTTTTAGATAATTTTCATTGTCTCCTAAACAATCCTGGCGTCTCAGGCGTTCTCCGTAGGAAGCGGTGTCGGAGAGGGAGCACAGCGCACCCGGAGTTGACGGCCGGTAACTTGCCTCCGTGGGGAAGCAGCGGGGGTTGGCGGCAATCGGGGTGGTCGTCGTCGCGGTGGCGGCCGTGGTGGGCGCCGTGGTGGTCGGGGTCGTCGCCCTCCGGGGCGAGGACGAGCCGAAGCGGGATGAGCAGAAGTCGGCGGCCGCCGGGGTCGAGCACATCACCATCCCAGTCGGGGACATGACGTTCGACGCCCTCGCGGCCGGGCCGGAGGACGGCGAGCCCGTCATCCTCCTGCACGGCTTCCCCCAGACGTCCGAGTCGTGGCGCGCCCAGATCGAGGCGCTGGCCGACGCCGGCTACCGCGCCATCGCCCCCGACCAGCGGGGCTATTCCCCCGGCGCCCGGCCCCAGCAGGTCGCCGACTACGGCATCGTCGAGCTCGCCGACGACGTGACCGGCATGGCCGACGCCCTCGGCATCGACCGCTTCCACCTCGTCGGCCACGACTGGGGCGGCGGGGTCGCCTGGACCTACGCCACGCTGCACCCCGACCGGCTGCTGTCTCTCGAGGTCCTGGCCACGCCCCATCCGAGGGCGTTCGCGGCCGAGCTGGGCGAGGCACGCTCCGACCAGGCGAGCCGCTCGTCCTACATGGACCTGTTCCGGCAGCCGGGCTACGAGGACGAGCTGCTGGCCAACGACGGCGAGCTGCTCCACAACATGATGGTGGCCGGCAGCGGCATGCCGCAGGCCAGCTACGACACCTACGTCAAGACCCTGGGGACGCCCGAGGCGCTGGGCGCGGCGCTCAACTGGTACCGGGCGATGGACCTCGGCCCGGTCGACGCCTTACCACCGATCACAACCCCCACCCTGTACGTCTTCGCCACCGACGACATCGCCTTCTCCCGCAAGACCGCCGACGCCACCGAGCAGTTCGTCGAGGGGCCGTACCAGTACGAGGTGCTCGACGGCGTCAGCCACTGGATCTCCGAGGAGGCGCCGGACCAGGTCAGCGACCTCCTCCTCACCCACGTCGCCAAGTACGGCGACGACGCCAGCAGCCGCTAGCCCCGCTAGCCCGCTAGTCCCGGATCTGGCGATCGAGCTCGGCAGCCTCGATGTCGAGGCGGCGCTGGAGGCCGGGCACGATGCGACGCTCGGCCATCCCGCCGATCGGCCGCACCGCGACGATCAGCTCGCCGTCGAGCCGGCGCACGCTCCGGTCACCGTCGCCGTCGACGGCCGCCAGCGTGAACGTCGCCCGGCCGTGCAACCGCTTCGGGTCGGCCTCGGCCGCGAACCGCAAGGTGCCGCGGCCTGACGACCGGTCGAAGTCGAGGTCCTGCACCCACGTCAGCCGGCGGCCGCTGAGCAGCCGCGATGCGATCGGGTCGAGCGAGCCGACGAACTCGTAGCGCAGCTGCAGGTGCCCCTGCTCGCCGTCGTCGGTCGACGACACGATCTCGGGCAGCGACAGGTCGGGCAGCTTGAGGTTCCGGTGGAACTCGGGGTCCAGCAACTTCGCCGCGACCCGGTCAGCGGGAGCGTCGAAGGGATGCTCGGCGTGGAACCTCACGGCAGCATCGTCACCCGCACGCGTTCGGTGTCGATCTCGACCGGCTCGACCGCCAGCCCGGCGGCGACCGCCCGCTGCCGGGCCACGTCGATCTCGTCACCCAGCTCGGCCCACACCTCGCCCAGCAGCACGAGCTTGCCGTCCAGCTCCAGCGTGACCCGCTCGCAGGTCGACACCAGGGCACCCAGCAGGTCGGTGGCCGCCAGCAGGAACACCACGGGCATGCCAGTGGCGACCTCGTTGGTCAGTGTGATGCTGACGTCGACGCCCACCTCCTCGCGCACCCGCTCGACCTCGCGGTCGAGCGCCTCGGCCAGCTGCCCGGGGACCTCGGTGGCCTTCATTGCCCGGGCCGACGGCGGGACGCCGACGGTGTTGGCCCAGCGGCGCTCCATGTCGGCCAGCAGCAGCGGCCACGACGGACCGGGCTCGCCCTCGGCCATCGCCTTGGTGCGGACGGCCTCCCGGGCAGCCGCCTCCTCGACGCGGGCGCCGGCCGCTTCGGCTGCGGCTGCGGCCGCAGCCAGCTCGTCGTCCTGGCGCTTGACGGTGGCGTGGAGCTCGTCGCGCTCCTGCCGCAACAGGTCGCGCTCGGCCCTCAGCTCGTCGCGCTCCGACGCGGCGTTGCCCAGCTGGCTCCGCAGCGCCTGGCACTCCGCCTGCGCCTCGCTCAATGCTTGTTCTACTGCCTTGCGCCGTCCGAACAGGCCCACGGGGGGCGACCGTAGCCCGCCGCCGGAAGCCGTGTGGACGCCCCGGCCGCGGACCGTAGTTACAGAGGTCAGCACTACCGTGAGCGGCGATGCCCGGTGAGCGACAGCGTCAGGGCACGGCACTCCTGCGGTGGGTGCGGATGTTGTGGTTGCCGCCGTGGCGGCGCGCGCTTCTGCGGGGGTGGCGCACCCCCTCCTTGTTCCTCGGGGTGCTGGTCGCAGCGCTCGTGCTGGGGCTCGCCGGCGCATCGCGCCCGATCTTCGCGGCGTCGGCCGCGCGCGCATCGCTGAGCCGGGACATCGAGACCGGCTGCCGGTTCGACGTCGGGTTCCGGGCCGAGCGGTCGGTCTCGCTGGCGGACAACTCGGGCGTGTTCGGTCCCCGGCTCGACGACGCGACCCACGCACTCGACGGTGCGACAGCCGGCATCGAGGGGATCGACCCCGTCGTGGTCACCGTCGACGGCGGCGAGGCGCGGGTGGCGGCGGGCGGCGAGGACGCCGAGGTGCAGCTCATCGAGCGGGGCGCCTTTCGCGACCACATCGACGTCGTCGAGGAGCGTCCTGACGCCGCCGAGCACCCGGGGGTGTGGCTGCCCGACGTGGTCGCCGACGAGCTCGGCGCGCATGCGGGCGACACCGTTGACGTCTCGCTCGGTGCCTCGCGCTCGGCAGGCGGGCCGCCATCTCCCGTGCCGGTCACCGGCGTCTACCGCGACCTGCGCGGCGGCCGGGACCGCCACTGGTGCGGCATGCGCTTCACCTTCGAGTCGCGCACCATCGGCGGGGGCCCACCGCCCCCGGTGGTGCTGTTCGACGAGGGCCGCATCGTGCCCTTCCTGACCGACGCCGGCGCAGGGTTCGCGCCCGCCCAGTGGGAGTACGCACCCGACCCGTCGGAGTGGGACCTGCCCACCGCCGAGCGCGCCACCGACGCCTTCGAGGCGTTGGTCACGACCGCCAACGACCCGCTCTCGCCGCTCGGCTCGCTGCTCGACCGGGGCGCCACCACCGCAGACGTCCCCCGCAGCGTCCTCCGGGCCCAGCGCACGGTGGCGTCGGTCCAGTCGGTGGCGGGCCCCGTGGCGCTCGGCACCATGGGCGTGGCAGTGGTCATGCTGCTCGCTGCTGCGCGCAGCTGGCTCACCCGCCGCTCGCAGGAGGTCACCATCCTGTCGCTCCGCGGCGCCGGGCCCGTCGCGGTAGCGCTGAAGGGCATCGCCGAGCTGCTCCCCGGACTCCTCCTCGGCGCGGCGCTGGGCGTGGGCTCGGCGGAGCTCGTCGTGCGGCTGGTCGCGCCCGACCCCCACATCGACCTCGACGCCCTGCGGGAAGGCATCCTCGTCGTGGCCGGCGCGCTGTTGGTGGCCCTGGTCATGGCCGCCGTGGTCGTCGGCGCCGGAGTGCGGCGTGTCGGGATGGGCGCGGGCGGCGCGACCCCGCGGCGGTCGCTGCCGCTGTGGGAGCCGGTCGTGCTCGCCCTGGCCGGCGCCGCCTACTACGAGCTGCACACCCGCCGGACGGTGGTCGAGGACACCCGGGTCGACGGGCTGCTGCTCCTGTTCCCCCTGCTCCTGCTGGCGGGCGGGGCCGGCCTGGCAGCCCGGCTGGCGCTGTCGGCCCGGCCGCTCGGGTGGCTGGCCCGGCGCTCCCCCACGGCCGCGTGGCTGGCGCTGCGGCGCCTGGCGGCGGCCCGGTTCCGCGCAGCGCTCATCGTCACCGGCGCGGCGATCTCGATCGGCATCCTGGTTTTCGCCAGCGCGATCTCGTCGTCGGTCAGCGCCACCTCGTACGCGAAGGCGACGCTCGGCTACGGCAGCGCCCAGGTCGTCCGGCTGACCCAGAACAGCCCGCGGCCCGTCGCGCCGCCGCTACCCGGCATCAGCACAGTCGTCACCCGGGCCAACGAGGCAGCCGAGTTCGACAACGCCCAGAGCCGGACCGACGTGCTCGGCGTCGACCCCGACTCGTTCGCCGACGCCGCATTCTGGGACGGGAGCTTCGCCGGGCGATCCCTCACCGGCCTGCTCGGCCTCCTCGGGCCCCGGGCCGACCAGCAGGATGCGGTCCCCGCCATCACGGTCGGCAACGGCGTGCCGGACCGCCTCGACCTCTCGCTCGACGGCGATGACGGACCCAGCTCGCTGGAGGTCAAGGTCGTCGCCCGCGCCCGGGCGTTCCCCGGGCTCGCCTTCATCGAAGACCGGCCGCTGGTCGTGGTCGACCGCCGGGCGCTGACCCGGTCCGGCGTCACCGCCCACGCCGAAGTGTGGGTCGACGACCCGTCCCCGACGGTCGCATCCCGCCTTCGTGACGAAGGCCTCGACGTCCAGTTCGCAGTGCAACCCGGCCGCGACGTCTCGGGCACCCAGCTGCAGCCCCAACTGTCGGCCATCGACTACCTCGAAGTCATAGGGGTGGCAGCCACGCTGGCGACCGCTGCCGGGCTGGGCCTGTACTTCGCCGCCAACTCCGAGCGACGCCAGCTCGGCGCAGCCGTGGCCCGCCAGCTGGGCCTGCCCGCTCTGCAGGCGACCGCTGCGACGGCCATCGAGGTGGTCGCCATCCTCGCCGCCAGTGTGGCGCTCGGGGTCGGGCTGGCGGTGCTGGCGGTCCGGTTGGTGTTCCGCCAGCTCGACCCGCTGCCGCACGCGCCGCCCGCCGCGCTGCTCCGCTACGACACCGCAGTCATCGGCGCGTGCGCCGGCGCGGCCCTGCTGACTGCCCTGGTGGTGGCGTTGATCGTGCAGGCGCGCACCGTCCGTGCCTCGCTCCCCGAGCTGCTCCGTGATGCCGGCTGACGCCCTGACCCCGGCCGCCGCCGCGCCGCCTGCGGCCGTCTGCCGCGAGCTGGTGCAGATCTACGAGTCGGCCGGCGGGCCGGTGCACGCACTGCGCGGGGTGAGCACCGTGATCCCGGCCCGGTCGCTGACCGCGGTGGTCGGTCCGTCGGGCGCCGGCAAGTCGACGTTCCTGCGGTTGCTGGCCTGCCTGGAGCGGCCCACCGTGGGCGACGTGGTGATCGAGGGCACGCCGACCGCGCAGCTGAGCGGGCGGGCCCGGCGGCGGCTGGTCGCCCGCCGCATCGGCTACGTCTTCCAGTCGCCGGCCGACAACCTCCTCGCCGACCTGTCGGTGCGGGAGCACGTCCGGATGGCGTGGCGCATGCGGGAGCGGGAACCCCGCGGTGCCGTCGCCGAGCTGCTGGCGCTGACAGACCTCGCCGACGTCGCCCGCAAGCGGCCGGCCGCGCTCTCGGTCGGCCAGCAGCAGCGGGTGGCGTTCGCCATGGCGATGGCCGCCGGGCCGGCGCTGATCATCGCCGACGAACCGACCGCCAACCTCGACCCGCGGGGCGCGTCGGCGCTGGTCGACCTGCTGCCCCGGCTCATCGACGCCGGGCAGACGCTCGTGATCTGCACCCACGACCGTCGGGTGATCGACACCGCCGACAAGGTGCTGGTCATCAGCGGCGGCACGCTCGCCGCCGAGTCGACCGGCGGCGGCGAGCTGCTCGCCGTCCTCGACGACGCCGACCGCGTCCACCTGCCCCGCGAGCTCGTGGGCCTGTTCCCCGACCGCCGCGTGCGCCTGACGGTCGTCGACGGCGATCCCCGGATGGAGCGCCCGTGACACCGCCCGCGGTGGAGCTCGTCGGGGTCAGCAAGGGCTTCCAGGGGCGGCCGGTGCTCGCCGGCTTCGACCTGGCGGTGCGGCCCGGCGAGCTGGTGGCGGTCACCGGGCCGTCGCTGGCCGGCAAGACGACGCTCATCGAGCTGCTGGCCGGCTGGTCGCGGCCCGACGCCGGCACGGTCCGGTGGGACGGGTCGACCACCCCGCCGCCGTGGTCGCAGGTCGGGGTCGTGCCCCAGGGGTTCGCCCTGCTGGAGGAGCTGACGGTGCAGGAGAACATCGACTTGGCCCGGCGCTTCGCCCGCACGAACCACAACGACGAGCGCGACGCCCACATCGATCGCCTGCTCACCCAACTCGGCCTCGGCCGCCTCCGCGACCGCGGCGCGTTCGAGGTGTCGGTCGGCGAGCGCCAGCGCGTCATGGTCGCCCGCGCCCTCGCCGATCGTCCCTCCGTCGTCCTCGCCGACGAGCCCGTCGCCCACCAGGACGAGCACCACGCCACCCGAGCCCTGGAGCTGCTCCGGACCGCAGTCGACGACGGCGCCGCCGGTGTCGTGGCGTCGCGGACCCCCGAGCTGATCGGCCCGTTCTGCGACCGGGTGGTCGCGCCCTGGACCGGCGATCAGCCCGGCGGGCCCTAGCGCTCAGCGCTCGTGCTTGCGCAGCTCCCGGCGGGCGACCGTGCGGCGGTGGACCTCGTCGGGGCCGTCGGCGATCCGCAGCGTCCGGATGCCGGCGTAGAGCTGGGCCAGCGGCGTGTCCTGGCTGACGCCGGCGGCGCCGAACATCTGGATGGCGTCGTCGATGATCTCGAGCGCCATGTTGGGGACTGCCACCTTGATGGCCGAGATCTCGGTGCGGGCCGCCTTGTTTCCCGACGTGTCCATCAGCCACGCCGTGTACAGGGTGTAGAGGCGGGCCTGGTCGATGGCGATCCGGGCGTCGGCGATGCGCTGCTCCCACACGCCCTGCTCGGCGATCGTCTTGCCGAACGCCACCCGGCTCAGTGACCGCTCGCACAGCAGGTCGAGCGCCCGCTCGGTGGCGCCAATGGTGCGCATGCAGTGATGGATGCGGCCGGGCCCGAGCCGCGCCTGGGCAATGGCGAAGCCACCGTGCTCCTCGCCGAGCAGGTTCGTCACCGGGACCCGGGCGCCCTCGAAGACCACCTCGCAGTGGCCTTCCCGGTCGGTGTAGCCGAAGACCTGCATGTTGCGCAGGACGGTGACGCCCGGGGTGTCCTTGGGCACCAGCACCATCGACTGCTGGCGGTGGGGCGGGCCGGCCGGGTCGGTCTTGCCCATGACGATGAAGATCCGGCAGCGGTCGCTGGCCGCGCCGCTGATGTACCACTTGCGCCCGGTGATGACGTAGTCGTCGCCGTCCCGCTCGATGCGGCACTCGATGTTGCTCGCATCCGATGACGCGACCGCCGGCTCGGTCATGGCGAACGCCGAGCGGATCTCGCCCTCCAGCAGCGGGTGGAGCCACTGCTCCTGCTGCTCGGGGGTGCCGAACATGGTGAGGATCTCCATGTTCCCGGTATCGGGCGCCGAGCAGTTGCAGGCCTCCGACGCCAGCGCCGAGCGGCCCATGACCTCGGCGAGCGGCGCGTAGTCGAGGTTGGACAGGCCCTCGGTCCACTGGGTGCGGTGGGGCAGGAAGAGGTTCCAGAGGCCCCGCTTGCGGGCCTCGACCTTGAGGTCCTCGATGACGTGGGGATGGGCGTGGGGGTCGCCGGCCGCCGCCATCTGCTCGCGGTAGACCGCCTCGGCGGGGTACACCCGCTCGTCCATGAAGGCCAGCAGCTCGTCCCGTAGCCGCTGACTGGTCGCCGAGAGCTCGAAGTCCATCGCCGGAATCTAGCCGGCGATTGATGCGAAGGTATTAAATGCCGGCCTGCTGCGACACCTGGGTGATGACGCCCATGGCGTGGGCGGGCGTCATGGTCAGCGAGGACGCGACGTTGTCGAGCAGGCTGCGCTCGCCGTCGCTGATGACCCCGTCGGCGGCGGCGACCCGGGTGCAATCGGCCAGGAACCGCTCCCGGCCGTGGTCGTTCAGCGCCCCGGCCAGGCCGGCCAGCTGGTCGGCGAGGCCGCTCAGGTCGAGCTGGGAGACGTCGGCCTCGAGCTCGGCCTCGCTCCACGGCCGCTGGGCAGTGGCCGACAGGACCTCGACCGCGGCAGCGATGGTGGTCGGCGTCGGCGCCTCGACCCGCAGCAGCCACACGAGCGCGCCCCGCATGGCGGTGACCAGGCTCTCCGACAGCGCCGCGCTGGTCGGCTGGTTGAGGACGGCCGGCTTGTAGGCGTTGCGGCAGGTGGTGCACTGGACGAACGGCTCGCCCACGTCCTTCAGCGGGATCAGCGGGCACCAGAAGAGCGTGAACCAGCGCTTGGCCTGCTGGAGGTTGTACTGCCGATCGCCGCCGCAGCTCGGGCAGAAGAACACGCCTTGGCTCAGCGTCCTGAACCGAACCCGGAATCCCCAGACGATGAAGAACATTGCCCCACTCTCCCACGCGGCCCACGGGTTGGCGTCGGCACCTCGGCGAGAGAAATCTGACGCCCCCTCAGATTCGGCGTTAGCGTCGCCGCATGAAGGTGGATGGACCGGTCGGACGGGTCGTGCAGAAGGTGTCGGGGACGGCGGCGTTCGCCAAGATCGCCCCGCCGATCCTCACCCCTCTCGACAAGCTGGTGCACAAGGTCACCCGGGGGCGGTGGATGCTGAGCCGGGGCCTGCTGCCGGTCATGGTCCTGACGACCACGGGCGCCCGCAGCGGCGAGCCGCGGGAGGTGCCGCTGGCCTGCATCCCCGACGGCGACGTCATCTACCTCGTCGGCTCGAACTTCGGGCGGGAGAAGCACCCGGCCTGGACCGGCAACCTCATCAAGACGCCCCGGGCAGACGTGTCGTTCAAGGGCGAGCGCTTCGCCGTCGACGCCCGGTTGCTCGACGACGAGGAGAAGGCCGAGGTCTGGCCCAGACTGTTGGAGGTGTGGCCGAACTACGACCGGTACGTCGAGCGCAGCGGCCGCAACATCAGGGTGTTCTGCCTGACCAGAGCGGAGTGAACATGCGGGGTGGACGATGAGCGGGACTCGGGACGACCTCTTCTACAACCCCTTCCAGCCCGGGTTCACCGACGACCCCTACCCGCACTACGCCGAGCTGCGGGCCGCCGACCCGGTGCACGCCACACCGTTCGGGGTCTGGATGCTGTTCGCCTACGACGACGTCGTGCGGGTGCTGCGCGAGCCCGGGCTGTCGGTCGACGAGCGCAACGCCCACGACACGCCGCTGACCGAGCTCGCCAACTCGGTGGTCGGCCCGGACCGGCGCCGCCAGGGCGAGCACGCCATGATCAACCGCGACCCGCCCGACCACACCCGGCTGCGGCGCCTGGTGTCCAAGGCCTTCACGCCCCGGACCGTGCAGCAGCTGGAGGGGCGGGTGCAGGCCTTGGTCGACACTTCGCTCGACGCAGCCGCTTCCCGGGGGTCGCTCGAGCTGATGCGCGACCTGGCGTTCCCGCTGCCGTTCGCCGTGATCTCCGAGATGCTCGGCATGCCCGACGGCGTCGAGGCCGACGAGATCCGGTCGCTGTCGGGCCTGCTCGTCCGCAGCTTGGAGCCGGTCCTCGACCCGGACCTGCTGCGCGAGATCGCGGTCGCCGGGGACCAGCTGTACGGGATCCTGTCGTCGGTGATCACGGCCAAGCGGGCGCAGCCGGGCGACGACCTGCTGTCGGCCCTGATCGCCGCCGAGGAGGACGGCGACCGGCTGTCGACCGAGGAGCTGGCCGACCAGGTCGCCCTGCTCTACGTCGCCGGCCACGAGACGACCGTGAACCTGATCGGCAATGGCATCCGGGCACTGCTGGACCATCCCGACCAGCTCGCTGCGCTGCGGGACGAACCCGGGCTCATCCAGAACGCCGTCGAGGAGATGCTCCGCTTCGACAGCCCGGTGCAGATGACCCGGCGCATCACGTTGCAGCCGCTGGAGGTGCGGGGGCGGTCGATCGAGCCGGGCGCGTTCGTGGTGCTGGGGCTCGGGTCGTCGAACCGCGACCCGGACCGCTGGGGCCCGACCGCCGATGTGCTGGACCTCCGGCGCGATGGCGCGTCGAACCAGCTGTCGTTCGGCGGCGGCCACCACTACTGCCTCGGCGCCGCGCTGGCCCGGCTGGAGGCGCAGGTAGCCATCGGGTCGCTGGTCCGGCGGTTCCCGACCATCGAGCCGACCGCCGAGCCGGTGTGGAACGGCCGGATCAACCTGCGAGGCCTCGAGTCCCTACCGCTCGCGGTGAGCTGACGGCGATTTTGGGGTAGGTGGCTACCAGCCACCTGACCTTGGAGGCGCCATGCGCCACTTCTCCTTCCGCCCGGCCCTGACGCTGCGAGGCCGCGAGTTCCACGGATTGCGGGGCTGGACCGGCAAGCCGCTGCATCCCCCGCTGACCGACATCCCGGTCGGGGCCTACATGCTGGCCGCCGGGTTCGACGTGATCTCGGCCGTCGGCCACGACGAGAGCTGGTCCCGTGACTTCTTCCGCGCCGCGTCGTTCTGCCTCATCGGCGGGGCGGTGGCGTCGGTGCTCGCGGCGTTGACGGGGTTCTGGGACTGGCTGCGGAGCACCTCGCCGGGCACCCAGGCCCGGCGGACGGCCAACGCCCACGCTCTGACCATGGTGACGGTGACCGTGCTGGTGCTGGTCGGCATCGCTGTCCGGGCCGTCCTGTTCTGGGACGAGCCGTCGACCCCGGGCCTGGCGCTGGCCCTGACCCTGGCCGCCGCCGGCCTCACGTTCCTGGGCGGCACGATCGGCGGCACCCTGGCCTTCGACTACGGCTTCAACGTCAACACCGCCGCCGACTCCCCGGTGTGGCACGAGTCCGAAACCGACCTCCTCCCCGGCCAAAAGCAACCCTCGGAGCCCTCCCAACCAGAACCCGAACCCGAGCCCAGTCCCCCGCGCCCGACCCAACCCCGCCACGCCTGAGGCGTCCGGGTCAGAGCGACGGCGGCTCGAAGTCCAGCGTCATCCGCTCCCCCTTGACGGTGTCCTTCACATCGATGTGATCCGGCGGCAAGATCGACCGATACCGCTGGATCACATCGGCTCGAAGCGCGGCCGCCTCCTGCTCATCGCCGAGCGCCTGCATGTCGAGTGCGACGTTCGCGGCCGCCACCAAGGTGTTCGGGTGGTCCGGCCCGAGCACGCGGCTGAGCCCATCGAACGCGCGCTGGCCGAGCTCTCGAGCGGCCGTACGGTCACCCGCGTCGGCTAGGACGGTCGCCTTCACGGTCATGCAGGCCAGCGTGTAGTGATGCTCGTTCCCGAGGCGGCGCTGGAGGCCGTCGAGTGCCTGATCGACTAGGCGTGCAGCCTGCTCGACCTCATCGATCCGCCGGAAAACGACCGCAAGGTTGACGGCGCAGGCATACGTGCACGGGTGCTCCGAGCCGTACGCCTCCCCGTAGCCCCGATAGGTCTTCTCCGTCAGATCCGCCGCATCTGCGACGGCGTCCCGATTCCGGTTGATGTCCCCATGCACCCGGCGTGCGTTGCCGACGTTCATAGCCGCGGCCAGCGCCTCGGGGTGCTTCTCCCCGAAGGTCTCCAAGTACTTCGCGAGGACCTCTTCCGCCAGGTCCAGTGCGTGACCGAGCTGCCCCATCTTCCGGCGAGCAACCGACAGCTCTCTCGATAGCCCGAGCACGAAAGGATGGTCCGCCCGGATGAGCCGTTGAGTCACGAGGTCGGTGAAAGCGGCGTAGGCCTGCTCCGCTGTCGTCAACGCTTCCGGATACCGCCCGCTGAGGCGATAGTCCGTCGCCATCGCGCTCAGTGACCAGACGACCAGCGGGTGGTCGTTCCGGCCATAGAAGTCGATCCGATCCTGGTGGGTCTTCGTGTCGGTGTCGAGCGCATCTGCATAGCGCCCGTTGAGCACCTGGTCGACAGCGACGTTGTTCGCCATGCTGAACGTCCGCGGGTCGTCCGGACCGAACGCTGCATGATGCCGGCTCAGGGCGTCCTCGTCGTGGTGAAGCGCATCGGCGAACTCGCCTCGAGCGCGCAGGTCGGCGCCGTAACCGTTCATGACCCGCAAGGTCTCGGGATGGTCCTCGCCCAGCACGCGACGCATTCGGTCGAGCGTGTCCTGCCGCCGCCCATAGGCCTGCTCGTACTTTCCCTGGGTCCAGAGCAGCGACGCCTGCTGACCGGAGAGGATGAGCACGTCTTCGTCGTCAGGCCCAGACTCCTCGGTCCACGCCGCGATGGCATCGGAAGCGAGGTCCTGGCTCGTGGGCAGGTCACCGAAGTTGAACAGGTAGCGCACGACGTTGCGCACGAGCCGTCGGGCCTTCCGGTCTTTGGATTCGAGGACTCCCGACGGGCGGACGTGGGCGAGCAGCTCCTCATAGCGCGGCCAGTTGGCGATGTCGTCCGGCTCATCGATGTCTGCAGCGGCAAGTAGCCGATGCACCTCATCCCGGATGGCCGAGCGCTCGTTCGGCTCCATCTCGTCACGGATGAGCCGCTGGATCAGCCGGTGAAGTTGCAGGGTGCGCCGGTTGTTGTCGACGCGCGCCAGCGCATAGCGTCCCAACTCCCGGGTCGCCTGGCCAAGGACGATCGGATCGTCGAGGCCGTCCCGCAGCGGTGGGCCGAGCACGTAACGTCCGTTCTTCAGCAGTTCCCGAGAGATTGGCTCGGGACTGAAGAACGCACAACGGCGGAGCAGCTCCCAGGCAAAGGGCATCTGGAGCTTCAGCTGCTCCATCGACAGCTTGAAAGCTCCCACAACCGGCACCGGATAGTCGGTCGTGGGGCTCTCGTCGAGCAGCTCACGGGACTTCTCCGACAGGAGGCCGAGGTACTCCTCGACCGAGATCCCGGCCTCTACCTGGAGAGCACCGGCCTGCTCGAGCGCGAGGGGGAGGTCACCAAGCTCCTCGGCCAGCCGGTTCGCGTCCTCTTTGGTGATGCCGATCACCCGCCGGGTCAGGAACTCCAGGCTCTCGGGCCGGGAGAACACGTCGACCTCAACCACGTCGGCCACGCTCTCCCAACGATGGTTGCGTGACGTGACGATGACATGTCCGTCACCCGCGGGCAGGAACTCTCGCAGATCCTCCGGCTGATCGGCGTTGTCGAAGATGATCAGCCAGTTCTTGTAGGGCTCGCCGCGCCGAAGGGCGTCCAGTACTGCGATCCGAGCCTCCTCGACACGGCCTTCGGCGACGTCGATGCCGAGGCGAGGAGCCAGCGCCGCGAGCGACGAGCGGATCAACGGCACTTGATCGGAAGGGATCCACCACACGAGCTCGTAGTCGCTCTTGTATCGGTAGGCGTACTCGACCGCCAGCTGCGTCTTTCCTACACCGCCCATGCCATGCAAGGCGTGTGGCAACACAGCGGTGACGTGACCGACCAGCCGTCGGCGAACGTCGGCGAGCACCTCGCTCCTGCCGGTGAAGTGCTTGTTCCGTTGCGGCACGTTTCCCCAAATGACCGGAACGCTGCCTGCAACGCCGCCGGCGGGACCCGCCACTCGCTCGTCAGACGCCATCTCGCCTCCCGTCCTGACGGTCCGATGCCAAGACCATGAAGGCTTCGCAGCGTCCGCACCCGCTTACCCTCCGTCATGTTAGAGTCACCGCCCAACGTCTGGCGGGAGCTTGGAGACGTGCTTGAAGATCGTGACTGGACACGGCTTGTCAGGCAGTTGAAGAACGGCGACTGCGCCCCGTTCTTAGGCGCTGGGGCGTGTGCACCGACGCTTCCGGTCGCAACAAAGCTGAGCCGCCAATGGGCCGCCGAGTACGACTATCCGTTCCCGGATAAGAGCAAGCTGGACGAAGTCACGCAGTTCGCGGCCTATCACGAGATGGATCCCGTGACGGTGAAGCAGCTGATGAAGGACAAGATCGCCAGCGTCCCACCACCCGACTTCACGACGCCGACTCAGCCGCACGCCCTGCTCGCCAGCCAACCGATCAGCGTCTATCTGACCACCAACTACGACAACTACATGACGATGGCCCTCGAGCACGCCAACAGGGCTCCGGAGACGAGAGTGTGCCCCTGGTTCAAGGGGGCCGACCAGTACCCCATCACGAGCGTCGATGACGAGTTCAGGCCGACCATTGAGCGCCCGCTCGTGTACCACCTGCACGGTCATCTCGAGGAGCCCGGATCGCTGGTTCTCACGGCGGAGGACTACCTTGAGTTCCTGATCACCTTGACCAAGCGGCAAGCGAGGGAGGGCGATCCGCTTCTTCCGCCCCAGGTCTCCTTCATCATGTCCACCCGCCCGCTGCTGTTCATCGGCTACAGCCTGAGCGACTGGACGTTTCGTGCAGTGTTCCAGGGTCTGTACGAGTCGCTCGCCGAGGTCCAGCGCCGGCGTCATGTCAGCATCCAGTTGACGCCCCCGCTCGGTCGCAAGCCGAGCCCGGCGGCCAAGGCCAGGGCTGTTACCTACCTGACCAAGTACTACGACAAGCTCAACATCTCCGTGTTCTGGGGATCCGCCCAGGCCTTCTGCGAGGAGCTGGGACAACGACTCCAAGCAGCGTGACCGTCGAGGCGACACGTGCCCCGTTCGTGGGGTTGCGGCATTACGAGGTCGACGAAGCCGACCTCTTCTTCGGCCGAGCGTCGGAGACGATGAAGCTGCTCTCAGCCCTGCTCGGCAACCGGCTCCTCGTAGTGTCCGGTCCCACCGGCTCTGGCAAGAGCTCGTTGGTGCGAGCCGGTGCCATCCCCGCGCTGCGGCGCGCTGCAACCTGCCTCCCGGTCGGACGAGCCGTCCCCCACTCCACGTTCCCGACCCTGGCTGCTCCCGACTACAACCTCTTCACGTTCACCCTGCTGTCGACTTGGGCGCCGGAGCAGCCCACTCGAGCGCTGCGGTCGATGACCGTTGGACGGTTTTTCGAGAGCATCCCGCCCGTGAAGGACGCCTACGACGAAGACCTTCCCCTCGTGGGCGTCATCGATGGGTTCGACGAGGTGTTCAGCGAGATCCCTGCATGGGTCTCCCAGCGCGACGACTTCCTCGAGCAGTTGGCCGACGCCCTGGCCCGGGTTGATCGCTTGCACCTCGTGCTCATCGTCGACGAGCGTGCGCTCGGCGCGATGCTGCGGCAAGAGGCCGCGCTGTGTCCGGACTACCGAGCACATTTCCGGGTCACGCCGCTCAGCCGCGAGGCGGCCCTGCAGGCCCTGACCGAACCCTTCGCCCGGCGCGGTCGCACCTTCGAGCCAGGGGTCGCCGAGGCCGTCATCGAAGAGCTCACCGTACGCAGGTTCACCAACGACCTAGGGACCGAGACCGCCGTCGTCGGCGACGTAGACCCGGCGGCCCTCCAGGTGGTCGGCACCAGCTTGTGGCACAGCCTCGCCGAGACCCCCGCTGCCGTTGCGCACGAACACCTCGAGCGGCGGGGCAGCCTCGACACGTCGCTCGCAGCGCTCTGCGCCAACGCCGTCGCCGGGGTATCGAAGACCGAAGGCATCCCGGCGGATCACCTGTGGCAGTGGCTTGGAGACACGTTCATCACGGAGCTCGGGACCCGCGGCACGGCCTACGAGGGGCTGACGACCACGGCCGGCCTCCCGCACTCTGTGGCATGGGCGTTCTCGCGCCAGTCGATCCTTCGGTCCGAAAAGCGCCTCGGTGCGGTCTGGTACGAGCTCCAGCACGACCTCCTCATCAACCCGATCCGTCGGGGCAGCCAACAAGCACGTGCCACCGAGGCCGCAGAGTTCGACGAGCGAGCTCCCAGCACCTTGCTGCGCATGGCCGAATCCGCGCTCTCAGAGGGCCGCTTCAGCCTTGCCGAGGAGTACGCCACCCGCGCCGCCGCTACGGAGGGGGAGGGCGTGCCAGTGCTTGCCGAGGCCTGCGCGCTGTTGGGTCAGATCCTGGTGCAACAGGCGTTGGATGCGACGGGTGAACGGGCTGACGAGCTGTATCGAAGCGCCAAGCGCCGCTACGAAGATGCCATGGAGGTCTTCCAGGCGCGCAACGACTCGCCGGCAGTCGCCCAGATGCTCGTCGCACTGGGGCAGCTCCAACGGCTTCGTGGCCGCGCTCCCGAGGCCTTGGGCCTGCTCCGAAGCGCACTCCAACGTCACCGGGGCGACCCGCTGCTCTACCTCGAGCTAGCCCGCATCGCTGAGGGGTCGGGTGACTTGCGCCTCGCCATCAACTACTACGGCGCGGTGCTCGACTTCGCTCCCGACAACATCGAAGCCCTCATCGGCCGCGGCGCCGTCCACGCGCGGCGGGGCAATGGTGCTGCCGCGCTCGCCGACCTCGACGAGGCCATCCGGCGCCACCCGCACCTTGAAGCCCGCGAGGACGTCGTGGACGCACGTCAGCAGGCCATGAGCGTCGACCAAGCTACGGCCTGATCGCATGTCCACCGCCCACTGGCACGTCATCCAACTCGCGAGCCGCGCACTCTGGTTGCCAACCTTCGAGCTGGAGGGCCTCATTACGATAGGTGGGCTCCGCACGGTCGCTGCGGGCGAGACCGCGTGGGAGGCGGGGGCACTCGTTCCAGACCATGACTGGCGGACGACCAGCACGACTCACCCGGGCATCACGAACCGAGCGTTCGACCGCAGCGTTGATGTCGCGCTCATGCCAGTGCTGGACGACCTCGAACTCCTTCCCCCCGAGCAGTTGCTCAAGGGCCTCGGCGACGTCGAGCGCTATCTCGACACATCCACGAATCCACCAGGGCGTTCGACGCTGACCTTCAACCCGGAAACTGGTCGTCTGATCGGCCTCCATCTCGACAACTGGGACCGGAGGCTGCCGGCAAGTCGGTGCATCAGCAGGAATCGAGCGAGCATCAACCTCGGTCCCGGCTGGCGGGCCTTCGTCTTCGTCGACATCGACGCGCTCAGCGGCCATCCCGATCAGGTGGTGCCTGACACGCGATCCACCCGGCTAGCGATGGAACGCGCGCCGACGTCACCAGCGGTGTTCCGGCTGATGCTGCCACCGGGCTGGGCATACATCGCCCCGACCGAGAGCATGTTGCATGACGCGAGCTCCGAAGGATGCGGCGACATCGCGAACTCTGCCGCCGCGCTGGGGACGTTCACCCCTACGCCGGATCTGGCAAAGGTCACGGCTGTGACCTTGGCATGAGCGTCATGGTCAGTTGTTCCAACCGCCTCCGGTCCAAGAGGGGCCGGGCTGAAGGTCGTCGTTCACAGAGGTCGTGTTCGGGGTGCCGGGCTCTACGGGCCCGGACGCGGCGGCGCCGGTTTTGGCGAGGTTGATCAGATCCTCGAGGCGAGCGGCCTTCGATGCGATCAGATCGTGAGTTTTTTCAGTCATCCGTTGCTCTTGACTCAGGGGGCGCCCACGCTGGCGTTCCCACGACAACGTCAAACGGCATTCTCCGCGAGTGCTGACAGAACTCGGTGAGGGCCGTGACGAAATGACCGTGTTCGAAGTAGCGATTGCTCGCTTGACCGGCACGGCAGAAAGAGAAGTAAGGGCAGTGATCGCTACACCACCTCGCGCCCTCTCGGAACTCTCGGACGTAGCGTAGCGACGGCGCCTTCCCGAGGATTTCGTCGAGCGTTTCCTCGTAGAGGTTGCCCGCCTTGAAGTCGTCGTAGCTGGGATCTCGATAGCCCGCGAGCTCCGGCGAGAGCACGACGACATCCCCGTCACAGGTCACGGTCGGCAGGAGGTCGACTGGGCTCGTCGTCCGAATCCCGGACAACGATGCTTCGGCGAACCGGAGAATGCCCGCGAAGTCGCGCACGATCGGCTGGCAATCGGCATCGACCCAGGCAGCGAACAGCGCCTCCCAGAACGCACGCACCAGGGTGTCTCGGCAGTCGCCACCGACACGATGGCGGCCTTCCGTCTCTTCCACGTTGAAGCCAACGGCGTGTGCTCCGATCGACACGAAGAACTGCAGGTAGTCAGCCGCCTGGTCCACAATGCGTGGGACGTCGGCGAGGGACACTACTGCGATCACCGAGATGCCGATGTGATGGCCGCGAAGGCATTCGATGCCACGCAGCGCACGATCGAACGTCTCCGCTCCCGAGAGGGTGCGGCGGCGGGAGTTCGCCCAGCGCGGGCCATCGATGCTGACCCCGACATCGACCTCGTACTGCTTGAAGAACGAGCACCAGTCGTCATTCACAAGGGTCGCGTTGGTTTGCAGGCTGTGGCGGACGCGTCCGTCACGCCGAAGCGCCTCGAACGGCTCGAGGAGCTGCGCCAGATGCTTGCGGCCTGTCGTCAGCGGCTCGCCGGCGTGCCAACGGAGCTCGATGCAGGTCGGTGTGGAATAGCGAGCGATCTGGTCGGCGAGAAGCTTGGGGATCTGCACATCCATGCGGCGCCCATCGCTCAGATCCGGCAAGTAGCAATAGGTACATCGCATGTTGCACAACGGCGTCGGCTGGAGGACCACGGTCCCAGGGACGCGGCGAAACGGCAGCACGTCCGTCCGCTCCTCAGCGATCATCCGCCCACCTCTCGCCCCAGCTCCGCCGAACCCACGCACGCTAACCCAGGTCACGGCGGCGTAGGGCCTCGATACCGGTGGTCGAGAGCGCTGCGGCGACAGTGGTGAGGAGGACGAGGGGGAGGGCTTGGACGGAGCCGCCGGGGACCTTGGGGATGTGGGTGAAGGGGGACAGGTCCTTGAGCCACTGGGCGCCGTCGATGAGGTCGGCGACGAAGAGGATGACGATCACGGCGATCAGGGCCAGCCAGCTGGCGGAGCTCCAGCGGGGGAAGGCGCCGATCAGGAGGATCGCCACCCCGGCCATGACCCACACCGCCGGGAGCTGCACCAGCGCGCCGGCGAGCACCCGACCCACCTGGTCGAGCCCGTCGCCCAGGCTCAGGCCGTAGGCGACCCCGGCGGCCACGCCGGCGACCAGCATCGCCACCGCCGGGCCCACGAACGCGAACACGAAGTGGCTCCCCGCCCAGCGCAGCCGCGGCACCGACGTGGCCAGGACCGGTTCGGCCCGCTCGCTGGTCTCCTCGCCCCGCAGCCGCAGCGCCGCCTGGATCCCGCAGCCGGCCGCGGCCACACCGAGGAAGCCGATGCTGCCCGCGAGGAACGCGTCGGAGATGACGCCCTTGCCGCCCAGCCGCTCGATCATGTCGGCCAGGTCGGGGTTGTCCCGGACCACGTCGGCCGCGCTCTTGGCCACGCCGCCGATGACCGCCCCGAACACACCCAGGCCCACCGCCCACGCCAGCAGGCTGCCCCACTGCAGTCGCCAGGCCAGCGCGACCGGACTGCGCAACCACGACGCACCCGCCGCCGGGCCCGGCCGGGTCGGCAGCAGGCCACCGCCGACGTCCCGCCGGGTCGACAGCACCAGCGCCGCAGCCACGAGAACCGCCGTCGCGACCACGAACAGGATCAGCACCCACCAGTGGTTGCCCGCGAATGGCCGCACCTGGTCGGCCCAGCCCATGGGCGACAGCCACACCGGCCACGGCGCTGACCCGCCGTTGGCGTCGGCGGCGTTGCCGCCCATCCGCAGCAGCGCCGCGACCGCCAGCACCGCCGCCGCGATGCCGTTGGCGGTGCGGCTGCTGACCGTCAGCTGCGCGGCCACCGCGGCGACCCCGGCGAACACCCAGCCCATCCCGGCGAACGCCAGCCCCAACGCCAGCGACCCGGCGAACGGCTGGCCCAGCGCCAGCAGCACCAGCGTGATCGCCGCCGCCAACACCACGTAGGCGGCGAGCGCCACCACCAGCGTCGCGACCAGCGGTGCCTGCCGACCCACGACGGTGGCGCCGAGCAGCTCGCGCCGACCGGATTCCTCGTCGCCCCGGGTGTGCCGCACCACCAGGAACATCGCCACCAGCGCGGCGATGGCGGTCATGCCGCTGCTCCGCCACGCGGTGAGGGCACCGATCGACGTGCCGTAGACCGTGCCGTAGAAGGCCCGGATGGCGCCGCTGGCGCTCATGTCGGCGGCGAAGCTCTGGCGGTCGGCGGCCTCGGGGTACAGCGAGTCGAAGCTGGAGCAGACCATCGCCACGAAGGCCGCCAGCCCGCCGATCAGCAGCCCCAGCCGCAGCCGGTCGAGCCGCAGGTCGAGTCGCACCAGCGCCCGGGTGCCAACCGACTCAGCCATCGTCGCCCCCCTCGCCCGCCCCCGCGGCAGCTCCCGCCCCAACCGCGACGTCGGCGCCGTCGTCCCCCGAGTAGTGGCGCAGGAACAACTCCTCCAGGGTCGGCGGCTGGCTGACCAGGCTGCGGATGCCCGCCGCGGCCAGGTGCCGGAGCAGGTCGTCGAGATGCGCGGTGTCGACCTGGCAGTGGACCCGGTTGCCCTCGACATCGAGGTCGTGAACGCCGGGCAGGTCGGACAGCCCGTCGGCCGGCTGGGCCAGCTCGGCACGGACGCTGGTACGGGTGAGGTGGCGCAGCTCGGCCAGGCTGCCGGTCTCGACCGTCCGCCCGTCGCGGATGATGGTCACCCGGTCGCACAGGACCTCGACCTCAGCGAGGATGTGGCTCGACAGCAGCGCCGTGCGCCCCTCCTGCCGCGCCTCCTCGACGCACTCCCGGAAGGCGGCCTCCATCAGCGGGTCGAGCCCCGACGTCGGCTCGTCGAGCAGCAGCAGCTCGACGTCGGACGCCAGCGCCGCCACCAGCGCCACCTTCTGGCGGTTGCCCTTGGAGTAGTTGCGGGACTTCTTCGTGGGATCGAGCTCGAACCGCTCCAGCAGCGCGGCCCGCCGCTTGGGGTCGAGGCCGCCCCGCAGCCGGCCCAGCAGGTCGATGACCTCGCCGCCCGACAGGCCGGGCCACAGCGTGACGTCGCCCGGCACGTAGGCCAGCCGGTGGTGCAGCGCCGCGGCGTCGTGCCACGGGTCGCCCCCGAGCATCCGGGCCGTGCCACCATCGGACCGCAGCAATCCGAGCAGCACCCGCAGCGTGGTCGACTTCCCGGCGCCGTTCGGCCCCAGGAACCCGTGGACCTCCCCGGCCCGCACGGTGAGGTCGAGGCCGTCCAGCGCCTTGGTCGGCCCGAAGTGCTTGCGCAACCCTGCGATCTCGATGACGTCGTCCACGTGACCCACCCTACGAACGGGGTGTGACAACGAACGGGATGTCTCGCTCCGCCTCACATGACGGTTGCATGACTACGCCACGTAAGTCCCACGTTCGCCCTTGTGTTGGTCCCGAGGTCTGGGGTACACCGAGAGGGACACGGGCCCGGGGGCCGTGCGTGGCGGAAAGGAAAGAGCGGATGGCGGGATCCGCTTACCACTTGGCGGGCGAGTTCTTCGAGCTGTGCGACTGCTACACGGTCTGCCCCTGTTGGGTCGGCCAGGCGCCCACCGACAACCGGTGCACCGGCGCCTTCGGCTGGTCGATCGCCGAGGGCAGCATCGGCGATCTCGACATGGCCGGCCGCAAGGTCGTCAGCATCTCGTACCACGCGGGCCACCGCGAGACCGCCTCCCAGGAGGTGTACGTCTTCGTCGACGAGGGGGCCAGTGACGACCAGTTCGACGTCCTCCTCGCCACCTTCACCGGCCAGGGCGGCGGCCCCCTCGGTGAGCTGGCCCGGATCATGGGCTTCTTGAAGGGCAGCGAGCGGGCACCGATCGACCTCGCCAACAACGGCCGCTACGCCACGATCACCGTCGGCCGCGTCGTCAGCGGCGACGCCGAGATGCTCGTCGGCCCCGACGACGAGATCACCGAGCTCCACCACGGCCGTCTCACCCACGTCCTCGGGTCCCCGGCCGAGGTGGGCAAGTCCTCCGACTTCACCGTCGGCCTCCCCATCCAGGGCTTCGGCTTGGCGGTCACCGGCCGGGCCGCCATGCGCGGCACCTTCTCCTACAGCTACGACGGCGAGGACGAGGCATGACCGCCGGGGTGGCGTGGCGGGACGCTGCCCTACCCGTGGGCCTCGCCGGCGCTGCGGCCGTCGCCATGGTCGCCTGGGGCGTGTCGCCAGGGGCCCGGTACATGCAGCACGGCTCGACGGTCGGCACCAGCGTCGGCACCGGCACCGGCTCCGGCACCCACCTCCACCATCTCGGCCACCACCCTGGCGCCCTCCCCAGCGGGCCCGCGGTGGTGGCCGGCCTCACCGCCACCTGGCTCCTCATGACGGTCGCCACCATGCTCCCGACCGCCACTCCCCTCCTGGCCGCCGTCCGCCAGGTCGCAGCAGGACGATCCCCCCGCCAGGCGGCAGTCGGGGTCATCGGCGGGTTCCTCGCAGTCTGGACGGTGTTCGGCCTGATGGTGGCCACCGCGGACCTGCAACTGCAGCGGGTCGTGAACCCGACTGCGGCACCCTGGGTCCTGGCCGGGACCCTTGCGCTGGCCGGTGGCTACCAGCTCTCGGGGATGGCGGCACGCTGCCTCCGGGCGTGTCGCCATCCCTTCGGCTTCCTCGGCCGGCACTGGACCGGCCGGCCCGACGTCGGCCGCCAGGGCCTCGCCATCGGCCTGGCCTACGGGCGGAGCTGCCTCGGCTGCTGCGCGGCCCTGATGGTGGTCATGTTCGCCCTCGGCCTGGGCAACCCGGCATGGATGCTGGTCTTCGCAGCCATCGGGGCAGTCCAGAAGCAGGCCAGCTGGGGTGAGAGCCTGACGAGACCGGTCGGCATCGGGATGCTCGTGGCGGCGGCCACGCTCATGACGACGCAAGCGGTGGCCTGATGCCGCCGCCGACCGACGGCCAGTGGCTCCCGGCGAAGAACATCCCCCGCCCGGCCGGTGAGCCGTTCCCCGAGATCAGCGACGGCAACCGGACGGTCACCGACGACCGGGGCATCTTCGTCCTCCACGCGGTCGTCCTCCACACCGGCAAGTGCCTGTGGTTCAGCGGCCATACCGAGGGCATGCACTACCCCACCCTCAGCTACGTCTTCGACCCGGCCACCGAGACCACCAAACGGGTGCCGTTCCCGCCAGGCACCGACTTCTTCTGCTGCCACTACGTGCAGATGGCCGACGGCCGGATCCTGGCCCTCGGCGGCTCGGACCTGCACTTCGGCACCTCGCCGCCGAGCGGCGGGCCCCGGCACGGCAGCGTCGGAGCCAAGAACATCGTCATCTTCGACCCGGTCAAGGAGACCTGGGAGACGGCCGGGGAGGAGCTCCGCCAGGGCCGCTGGTACCCCACGGCGGTGACGATGGGCGATGGCCGGGTCGTGGTCTTCTCGGGGCGCCGGGAGCACCCGCCGCCGTCAGCCAACGCCGGCATCGCGGACGAGGTCGAGATCATCAACCCGCCGCACTGGCGGCCTCGCAAGGTCGACGGCACCGCCACGCTGGCGCTGCCGATCTACCCGGGCCTCCACCTGGTGCCAGACGGCCGGATCTTCTACACGAACACCAATTGGGGCCAGCAGATCGTCAACCCGCCGGCCCGGTCGTTCCTCCTCGCCGGCACCGTGAAGGCGCCGACGGGGAGCTGGGCCAACTACGGCGGCGCCGCCAACCCCAGCTTCCCCCGCCGGGAGGAGGGCATGAGCTGCCTGCTGCCCCCGGCCCAGGACGGCAAGATCCTCGTGGTCGGCGGGTCCGAGGCCCATGGCATCGGCGGCAACCGCATCCTGACCACGGCGGGCGGCAACGCCCCGTCGTTCTTCACCGCGGTCGCGGACAACAACGACTGCCGCCGGGCCGAGGTGCTCTCCACCAAGCCGGTCACGCCCAAGTGGGACCCGGCCGACGGCGGCGGCCTGACCAACCTGGGCCGCACCAGCGGCCACCTGGTGATCCTCCCGACCCGCCAGGTCCTGGTGGTCGGCGGGCACGACCTCTACAAGTGGCGCTCGATCCCGCAGGGCACCCACCCGTCGATGCGCCCCGAGATCTACACCCCGGGGACGGGCTTCACCCTGCTCGACGCCCCGATGGCGCACCCCCGCATGTACCACTCGACCGCGACGCTGCTGCCGAACGGCCGGGTGATCGTCACCGGCGGGGCCGACGCGAACCTCACGGAGCCCGAGCTCGACTGGGACAACGCGGTCGGCACCGGCGACCCGTGGAACACCAACCTGCGGTACAGCGGCGCTCCCCGAAACCACAAGACCTACCAGATCTACGAGCCGGCCTACATGCACAACGGGGCCCAGCCCCAGCTCACCGACGTCCACCGCAGCGGCAACACCACCCACCAGGTCGAGTACGGCCAGTCCATCGTCATCTTCACGCCCCAGGCCAACGACATCACCGAGGTGTCGTTGATGCGGCCGGGGGCACCGACCCACCACACCGACACCGAGCAACGCCTGGTGGATCTGCCCATCGGCGCCCGGACCGCGACCGACGTGACGGTCTCGATCCCCGCGGCGACCGACTCGAACCTCCTGCCGCCCGGCTACTACTTCCTCTGGATCGTCGACAACAACAAGCGCCCCTGCCAACAGGCCTGGCCGCTGCAGGTGTCGCACCCCTCCCCCGGCCCGGCCTACGAGGAGGAGCACTGGTGCCCGTGCGTCTTCCTCCAGTCGGTCCTGCCTGGGCTCCTCGGCATCGCCCAGATCGCCTACCTGCGGATGCTGCGCACCGAGCTGGAGACGTCGGACTCGCGGTTGGCCCGCCGCTGGATCGGCGCGGTCAACTCCGTCTACCGGTTCTTGAGCCCGCCGGTGGCGCGGTGGCTCGGTCGACACGAACGGGCGCGTCTCGCGACCGGCGAGCTCGTGGTGCGGCGGTTGGTGCGGGCCGTGCTCCGCGCTGACCGCCGTTCCCGGCGGACGTCGGGCCTGCTTGCCCGGCTGACGCTGGTCGGGATGGCGTCGACGGTGCTGGCGCCCTTCGTGGCGGTGACCGTCGCGACCCGTTCGCTCAAGGACCGGCGTCATGGCTGACCCAGGCACCTTCGAGCAGATCGCCATGCTGCTCGGCGACACCCTGTCGCCGCTCACCACGCTCTTCGCCCGGGACAACGCGGCTGCGACGCTCGGGCGCCTCGGGCTGCACATCCCCGACAAGTACTTCACCTCGGGCCTGCTGTCGTCGCTCGGCTCGGCGGCGACGGCGGCGGCCGACCTCCCCGACCTGATCGGCGACCTGGCGGGGGCCATCGAGGTCGACGCCGGCGGCATCGAGATCGCCGCCAAGTCGGCGCCGCTGGCCATCAAGGCCGTCACCATCATCGACGCCTTCGTCCAGGTCGGGAACCAGCTGCAGGCGCTGTCCAACACCGGGGTGAGCCCTGCGGAGCTGCAGGCGTTCGCCGAGGCGCTGCCCGGCCGGCTGCTGGAGCTGCTGCTCATCGAGAACCTCGAGCGCACCCAGCCCGCGGTCACCAACGTCCTCGCGCTGATCGGCGTCGTCGACTACACCAAGGTCAACGTCGGCTCGACCGACCCGCTGAAGCCCGAGGTCACCCGCAAGTCGCTGCGCTTCGATCGCATCGGCACGCTCTTCGACGACCCCGAGGACCTGCTCGACCAGCTCTACCACTGGGGCGCCAGCAACTTCGCCACCGAGGTGCTGCTCGACCGGCTCTACGGCGTCCTCGCCGGGGTCGGCCTGCCGGTCGCCCGGGGGACGGTCGGGACGCCGAGCCGGCCGACGCTCGACCTGTTCCTCGCCCGCATCGCGGCGACACCGCCGAACGTCAACCCGCCGGGCCTCGACGCGACCATCGCCCTCGCCCTCACCGACGGCCTCGATCTCACGATCCCCATCACCGGCGGCCTCGACTTCGAGCTGAAGGCGGTCGGCGCGGTCGGCGCTTCGGCCGGCATCCAGATCAAGCCGCCGGCCGACGTCACGATCATCCCGCCGAGCGGCCAGGTCCAGGGCCGCCTCAGCGCCGGCATCGGGGTGAAGCCCGCTCCCGGCAAGGAAGCCGTCACGCTGCTCGGCGTTCCCGGCGGGTCGCGCCTCGAGGCCAAGCGCATCAGCCTCGCCCTCATCAGCGAGTTCTCGTGGACTGCGCCCAACGGCCCTGCCACCGGCGACTTCGGCTTCGAGGGCAAGGTGTCGGGCGGCAAGCTCGTCATCACCCTCGCCGGGGCCGACGGGTTCATCGGCGAGATCATGAGCGGCTTCGGCATCGAGGCCGACTTCGACATCGGCTTCGGATGGACGGCCGGCAGCGGCGTCTACTTCACGGGCTCGGGCGGCCTCGAGGTCAAGGTCCCGACCCACATCGAGCTGGGCCCGATCGAGATCACCGCGCTGACCCTGCGCATCGACCTGCAGTCCGCGGGCGGGGGCCAGCCGTTCGGGATCCCCATCTCGCTGAGCGCCGACATCAGCGCCATGCTCGGTCCCATCCAGGCGGCGGTCGAGGGCATCGGCGCCACTGCGAAGCTCAGCTTCCCCGACGACAACAAGGGCAACCTCGGCGCCGCCCAGCTCGACTTCGCGTTCAAGCCACCCAACGGGGTCGGCCTCGCCATCGACGTCGGCGTCGTGAAGGGCGGGGGCTACCTCTTCATCGACACCCAGAAGGGCGAGTACGCCGGCGTCCTCGAGCTGGTCCTGGCCGACTTCCTGGAGATCCGGGCCATCGGCCTGATCACCACGAAGAACCCCGACGGCTCGCCCGGCTTCTCGCTGCTGATCATCCTCACGGCCGAGTTCCCCGGCGGCCTGCAGCTGGGCTACGGCTTCAAGATCATCGGCCTCGGCGGGCTGCTCGGCATCAACCGGCGCATGAACCTGCAGGCGCTGATGGAGGGGGTGCGCACCAACGCCGTCGAGTCGGTGATGTTCCCCCACGACGTCATCGCCAACGCGCCCCGCATCCTCAGTGACCTGCGGACCCTCTTCCCGGCCCAGCCGGGGACGTTCCTCGTCGGCCCCATGCTGAAGCTCGGGTGGATGACCCCGACGCTCGTCAGCGTGGCGGTCGGGGTCATCATCGAGATCCCCGGCAACATCGCCATCGTCGGCGTGCTGAAGGTGGCGCTGCCCGACGAGGACGAGGTCCTGCTCCAGCTGCAGGTGAACTTCGCCGGCGCCATCGAGTTCGACAAGAAGCGCCTCTACTTCTTCGCCGCCCTCTACGAGTCCCGGGTCCTGTTCATGACCATCGAGGGCGAGATGGGCCTGCTCGTGGCCTGGGGCGACGACGCCAACTTCGTGCTGAGCGTCGGCGGGTTCCACCCCAGCTTCAAGCCGCCACCGCTGCCGTTCCCCAGCCCCAAGCGGATCTCGATCAACATCATCGACACCGACTACGCCCGGGTGCGGGCCATGGGCTACTTCGCGGTGACCAGCAACACCGTGCAGTTCGGCAGCCGCGTCGAGGTGTTCTTCGGGTTCAGCGGCTTCAGCGTCGAGGGCTTCATCCAGTTCGACGCGCTGTTCCAGTTCTCGCCCTTCTACTTCATCATCGAGGTGTCGGCCGGCTTCGAGCTGAAGGCGTTCGGGGTCGGGTGCTTCAGCGTCCGGGTCCACATGTCCCTGGAGGGACCGACGCCGTGGCGAGCGAAGGGCACCGGGTCGATCTCGCTGCTGTTCTTCGAGATCTCGGCCGACTTCGACGTGACCTGGGGCGACGGCGCCGACACCATGGTCGAGGCCGCCGACGTCATGCCGGTCGTCGCCGGGGCGCTCGGCAAGGACCAGGCGTGGAAGGCCAACCTGCCGCCGGGCACGAACCTGCTGGTCAGCCTGCGGTCGCTGGACGCCAGCAACGACCCGGCCGACAGCCTGGTGCTGCACCCGCTCGGCAGCCTGCAAGTGCACCAGAGCACCGTGCCGCTCGACCTGTCGATCGCCAAGGTCGGCAACCAGAAGGCCAAGGACGCCACCAAGTTCACGCTCTCGGTCACCAGCGCCGGCCTCGCCAAGGCCGCCGACATCGACGACCGCTTCGCCATCGCCCAGTTCCAGGACATGGACGACGCCGCCAAGCTCTCGAAGCCGGCCTTCCAGCGCCAGCACGGCGGACTGGAGCTGAAGGTGTCCGGCGCCGGGGCGGGCACCGGTCGGATGACCCGGCGGATCGCCCGCTACGAGGAGGTCATCATCGACAACCGCTATGCCCGGGCCCGCAAGTACCGTTTCCGGGCGCTGAGCGGCGTGATGTTCGACCACCTGCTGGCCGGGGCGGCGATCACGTACTCGCCGTTCTCCCAGTCCCAGGCGCAGCAGCTCGACCCCCACGGGGACGCCATCACCCTGACCGGCGACAGCTACACGGTGGCGTCGACGGTCGACAACAGCTCGGTGGTCGGGGCGACGACGTTCGCCAGCCAGGCCTCGGCCGAGGAGCACATGGCCTCGCTGCTCGAGGACGACCCGTCGATGGCCGACAGCGTCCACGTGATCCCCACCTTCGAGATGAACGGGGCCTGACCGATGGCACTCGATCCCCTGGGCACCTACTCGTTCCTCCCATGGCTGCGGCGGGGCATCGCCACCACCATCACCGGCTCGCCCCAGGGGTCCTCCCGAGCCACCGTGCCGGTCGACCTGCTCGTCACCGGCGACAAGGTGGGCGGCGGGACGATCACCCAGGCCATCCACCGGGACGTCCAGCTCTACGGGCCGGGCGACATCGTCGGCCTCGACGCAAGGGCCATCTTCCGGATGGAGCCCCGCCACTGGATCACCGACTTCGAGCCCAACTACCTGCCGTTCGTCGAGTTCTACGACGAGGACCTGCCGTGGCGCTACACCCCCGCGGCACCCGGCGCCAACAACCCCAAGCGCCTGACGCCCTGGCTGGCGCTGGTGGTGCTGTCCGACGCCGAGGGCGCCGAGGAGTTCGAGGACGGCGAAGGCGCCGCGCCCGGCGCCCCGCTTCCCCACATCACCGTCGACGACGCCGCGCTGTTCCCACCGGCCGACGCCATGTGGGCGTGGGCGCACGTCCACGTCAACCGCAGCTTGTCGGCCGCCAGCGAGACGTTCTCCGACGACGCCGGCGGGGTCCTCGGCCGCTTCGACAACGTCATGGCCGACAACCCCGACCACGGATCGGCCCGACTGATCTGCCCCCGGGCGCTGCAGCCGAACACGCCGTACCACGCGTTCGTGGTGCCGACGTTCGAGAGCGGCCGCCTCGCCGGGCTGGGCCTCGATCCCGAGGCCGCGCCCAGCGCCACGGCGTCGGCGTGGGCCGCGTACAACGGCCGGGAGCAGCCGACCCGGTACCCGTACTACCACCGCTGGTACTTCCGGACTGGCAACGTCGGAGACTTCGAGTACCTGGTGCGGCTGCTGCAGCCCCGCAAGGTCGACCCCCGGGTGGGCCAGCGGGACATGGACGTGCAGGAGCCCGGCGCCGACCTGCCCGGCGTCACCGACCCGTCGCTCGGCGGCGTGCTTCGGCTCGGCGGCGCGCTGCAGATCCCCGACGTCAACCTCGACCAGGCGGCCAAGCAGGAGCGCCTCAAGTACGAGAACTGGGACCAGCCCTACCCCCATGCCTTCCAGGAGGACCTGGCGGAGCTGGTCAACCTGGCCGACGACTACCTGTCGGGCGACGCCAGCGACCCTGACCCGGTCATCACCCCGCCGCTGTACGGGCGGTGGCACGCCCTCACCAACCGGCTGCTGGAGTCGCCGCCGACGCCCCCGGCGACGCTCACCAACTGGGTCCATGAGCTGAACCTCGACCCCCGCTGGCGGGTGCCCGCCGGCTTCGGCACCCAGGTCGTGCAGACCAACCAAGAGGACTACATGGCCGCGGCGTGGAACCAGATCGGTGCCGTGCTCGAGGCCAACCGGCGGATGCGGCTGGCGCAGCTGGCCCGCGAGGTGGGGCGGCGCCTGCACGGCCGCCACCTGCACGCCCAGCTGGCCGCCGACCCCGGGCGGGTGCTGGCGCTGACCGGACCGGTGCAGCGCCGGGTGCTGGCCGACGGGGTCACGGTCCGGCACCGGGTGGCCACCTCGGTCGCGGCCGCGGCGACCGTGTCGACCGCCATGCGCCGGATCGCCCGGCCCGGCGGGCGGCTGATCCGCAGGAGCGGTTTCGAGGGCGGCCCGGCCGAAGCCGCCCGGCTGGTAGCCCGAGTCGCGCGAGGCGAGATCACCGCGGCACCGCCCAAGCGGGCGCCCCGCATCCCGACCGGCAACGTGGTCGCCAAGCGGCTGGCGGGTCGCATCGGGACCCAGCACCGCGACCTCATCGACCTCCTCTCGGACGTCGAGCGGGACCGGCGGCTCATCGACGGGTTCCCCCGGGTCCCGGACTTCCAGATCACCAAGCCCACCCGCGACCCGCGGCAGTGGGACCGGGGCGAACGTGACAGCCCGGCCGCCGAGGGCCTCAAGATCGCGCTGGGCGAGCTGGCCGATGTCGTCACCGCGTCGACCAAGGCGGGCCACGAGACACCCCGGGACACCCTCGACGTCGAGGGGCTGGCGGCCCAGACGCTGGAGGCCCTGCACCCCGACGTCACGATCCCCCGGCGGGTGCTCGACGGCCTGCACATCCCCCTGCGGCTGCGGGACCTGGTCGTCGAGGAGTTCAAGGAGGCCATGGCCTACCCCGAGATCGAGATCCCGATGTACAAGCCGCTGGTCGACCTGTCGAGCGAGCTGTTCCTGCCCAACGTCAACCTCATCGAGCAGAACAGCATCACCCTCCTGGAGACCAACCAGCGGTTCATCGAGTCGTACATGGTGGGCCTCAACCACGAGCTCGCCCGGGAGCTGCTCTGGCGGGAGTACCCCACCGACCAGCGAGGCAGCTACTTCCGCCAGTTCTGGGACCCGAAGACCCAGATGTCGCTGCCGGGCGAGACCCCCGAGCAGCGCCGCGAGCGCCTGCGGGACATCCCGCCGCTGCACCTTTGGTCGCGGGCCTCGAACCTGGGCCAGCACGACAACCGGGAGCTCGTGCCCGGCACCGCCGAGGAGGAGGTCGTGCTGGTCATCCGGGGCGAGCTGCTGAAGCGCTACCCCACCGCGGTCATCTACGCCCAGAAGGCGGCGTGGCCGAAGGACAGCCAGGGCCACGACATCACCACCGGCGAGCGGGAGCCGATCCACCTCACCAGCGCCGAGCAGGCCGCCACCCCGCCGCCGGCCGCCAAGCTCCGGCTGCCGCTGTACGAGGCCAAGATCGACCCGGACATCTACTTCTTCGGCTTCGACCTCACCGCCGAGGAGGCCAAGGGCGACGTCCCCAACGGGAAGCTCGGCTGGTTCTTCGTCATCCGCGAGCGGCCGGGCGAGCCCCGCTTCGGCCTCGACATCAACCGGGACGGCGGCCTCAACGTGTGGAACGACCTCGCCTGGCCGGACGTCGCGCCCAACCAGGAGCCATTCATCCCGGCCGGCGCCGGCGCCCCGACCCGCAACCTCACCGAGCCGACGGCGCAGGCCGACCAGGAGAAGCACCCCCAGTGGGACGAGGACAAGGCCCTGCACTGGGGCTCGGACCTCAACTCGTCGGAGGTGGCCTACATCCTCTGGCAAGCCCCCGTCCTGGTGGCCGTCCACGCCGAGGAGATGTTGGGGACATGAGTGAGCGTCCGTC
>Ga0075421_100000584_pt1 | contig 38800 bp, 33 predicted proteins | sample SoiMetdeltSBSDD5_FD_75292 | JGI IMG/M metagenome (GOLD analysis project Ga0075421, IMG submission 75292) | Bulk soil microbial communities from a Populus tree surrounding site in Tennessee, USA - Soil MetaG P. deltoides SBSDD5 | ecosystem: Environmental > Terrestrial > Soil > Tree plantation... | reverse complement strand
ACTTTTAACGCTGCAACGAGCAGGAATTCACTGGCGTTTCACGGTCAGACTGAAGGTTGTTAATGCACTCCCGTCTTCTCGGCACAGCGTGCAGGCCAACGGCTTCGTGGGGTCGGGCTTGCCGATTTGGACTGAGAGTCTGGGGTGCTTCGCAGAGAACTACCTGTTCGATAATGGCACCCCGGCCGCGAGGCCGGTTCGCAAAGCATGGGGTCTCGTCGAGGGAGACGGCCTGGCTGCCGAAACAGACGCCGCCGGCGCGATCGTCGGCATGCAACGCCCAACCCTCTGAGGATATGTCTATGCGATCCACCCGAGTCATTCCGATCGCCGTGCTGGTACTTGCGGCGGCCTGTAGCGACACCGCCACGAGCCCGACTTCCGTAGGCGGACCACTGTTCGCCGTCACCGAGGGCACTTTCAACGACGCCGTTGCTGATGCATCCTCGACCGGGCTTCGTAGTGGGGGTAGTGTAGGGCACCTGCAGTCGGGCACGATCAACTGCATCGTCAATAGTGCCTTGGTTGTCACCTGCAGCGGGGCTGGGTCCTACCAACTAAATGGTGTCGGCAACAAGAATGCGACCGCGAGCCTGGTCGCCAACTGGTCGGCTCAGGTCGACTGCACGAACAACGGCGGGCAACTGGTCGAGGTGAAATCGACGGTACAGGGTGCCCCTGCGACCACTGGCAGCCTTTCGCCGGACAACGGTCATCTCACAGTGCCCCAGCTGTCAACGGGGGTCCCGCCAGAGGCTCAGCTCTTAGCAGCGGCGAGGTGTCCCAACAAGAACTGGACCAAATCTCTCGCAGATGGAGATCCCACGCTCGAGAGCTTCACCTACACGCTCAGGTTCCAGGGCTTCTCGGCGTCGAATCCCGCGATCCTTATCGCTGCGTCGTAAGATCCTGGGCTGCTAGACCGAAGGGCCGGACCCTCAAGGGTTCCGGCCCTTCAGTCTTGCGCAACCCCGCTCGCTCCCGGGCCACGTCAGTGGATCACTTGCAGTTCTTGCTCCTGGGCCTGTTGGGGACACAGGGCGCTGGCCCGCCGCCGCCGCTGGTCGGGGTGTTGGGGTCGCCGGTGAAGAGCAAGAAATTGGCAGCCCCCGCAGGCAGGCCGGTGACGACGTTCTGTGTAGCCCCTGCGAGGAGCGCGGCGCTGACTTCGGTCGGCGCGGCGCTTGGGTGGCTCTCCAGATAGAGCGCTACGGCCCCCGTCACGTGCGGGGTCGCCATGCTGGTGCCCGACAGATACACCGCCTCCGTGTCCGAGCTGTTCCAGTCCGACAGGATCCAACTCCCCGGCGCGAAGACGTCCACGCATGGACCAATATTGGAGTATGAGGCCACGGCGTCGAGCTTCGTGGTCGCGCCGACGGTGAGGGCGGTGGGTTCGCTGGCGGGCGAGAACGTGCAGGCGTTGGACGAGGAATTGCCCGCCGCGATGCTGTAGGTGATGCCCGACGCGACCGAACTTGCCACCGCGTCATTGACCGCCTGGTTATACTCGCCGCCGATCGACATGTTGGCCACGGCCGGCTTCACGGCATTGGCGGTCACCCAGTCGATGCCCGCGATAACTCCGCTCCACCGCCCGCTGCCGGCGCAGTCCAGTACCTTGACGGCATGAAGTGTCACGCCCTTCGCGACGCCATAGATCGTGCCGCCGACGGTCCCGGCTACGTGGGTGCCATGCCCGTTGCAGTCGGTTTCGGGGTCTCTCCTGATGGCATTGAAGTCCCACACCGCCCGGCCGCCGAAGTCCTGATGCGTGGTTCGGATGCCAGTGTCGATGATATATACCGACACGCCGGCGCCGCTGGTTCCCCAGCTGTAACTGGCGCTCAGCGGGAGGGTTCGCTGATCCAGCCGGTCGAGGCCCCAGGAGGGCGGCGCCGGCTGCGTCCCCCCGAAGAGCTCGACCACCTGATCCGCCTCGACGTAGGCCACGTTGGGGTTCCGCCGAATCGCCTCCAGCGCCTGCGGCGGCAGAGCCGCAGCGAAGCCCTTCAGCGCAGAGCTGTAGGTGAACCGAAGCGTCCCACCGTGTTGAGCGGCCATCGCTCGGGCCTCACGGGCCGGATCCGGCAGACTGCGCTTGAAGACCACGATGTATTCGCCTGGTATGGTTTGACCCGAGCGGAGCTGTGGCGACGAGACCTCTGATAGTTCCGAGGGCCCGGAGGGACCTTCATCGGGCCGGCACCCGGGTACCAGCATTGCGCCCAAGATTGCGGCGAGTACAAAGCCGAGACTCCGTGGGGTGGACAGCATAAACCCCTCCTTCGGTTCGTTCGGCGGCTCGACTGGCGTGGCCCTGCGCACCATTGCGCAGCGGGCGGTAGCCTCGGGGCTTTGCGTCCCCGCCTTTCGGCGGGTTTGCCTTTGTCGCGACCCCGTCAGAGGGGTGCGATCCTGCCGGTCAGTTGTGGTTCAGCGGAGCGCAGATGGAGTTCTGCGCCGTACCTATGGAAGTATGGGTCGAGTTGGAAGTATCGGTCGGCTTAGTTCGAAGATCGACTATTGGTACACTGGGAGTCAAGACTCCGGATGTACCATCAGGAGTGCAACAGGTTGCAGCGCCTTACGGACCCACCGCCGTATCAACGGAGGGCTCTCTGTTTTCGACGGGCAGACCGGCCGCCTGCCAGGCGGCCCAGCCTCCTACCAGGGCCCGCGCCTTCGGCCATCCTGCTGCTCGAAGCTCGAGCGCCACCCGGGCGCTTGTGGCTTCGTCCTTTCACGCACAATAGAGCACCACCGTGGCGTGATGTTCGAGCCCCAGTTCCCGGGCTCGGCGCACCGCGTCGTCCGGCGGGAGCCGGATCGCACCTCGGGCACGGAGGTTGTCCTGGGCGTGGCTCCGGTCGGTCCGCACATCGGCCAGGATCGCCGGATGCCCCGCCTCCTGCAGCCGGCGCAGTTCCTCGAGCGTGATGCGTTCCGGCACCGGGGCCCCGGAATCCGGCTTGGTGGTGACCGGCGCCGAGCTGACTGCCTGAGCCATGGCCACCGGGCCCTCGATGCGGCGGAGGAAGAGCGCGATCCCGAAGCCGTGAATGACCACCGAGAGCAGCACGACCAGGCAGGTGATCGCAAAGAGCCGCTCACTCCCGGCGATCCCCGCAAACACCGGCAGCAGCACCAGCAGCAATGAGCTCAGTCCCCGCGGCCCCGCCAACGCGAGAATCCACCGGTTCTGCCGCTCGATCCCGATCGAGGCGAGCGCTGGAAGGAGCACTACTGTCCGGGCCACAAGCGCTACCACCGCGAACAGCAGGGTGGGGGCGTCAGCCACGCTAAAGCCGGCGGTCCAGATCAGGCCGGCGCCGAACGCCACGAAAGTGAACAGCAGGAACATTTCCGCCGTCGCCTGGCCGTAGTCCAGGAAGCAGTCGCACAGCTCGACGTCCAGCTTGGCGATGACCACGCCCGCGGCGAAGGCGGCCAGGAAACCGCTCCCGTCGAAGGCTTCGGCGGCGGCAAAGGCGGTGAACGCTACTCCCAGGGCATAGAGCGACTCGTAGTCCCGTCGGACGCTCACCTGCTTGCGGACCCGTTCCAGCAGGGTGATGGCGACAAAGCCCACCAAGGCGCCGAGTACCGGCCCTCCGACAAACAAGCCCACCGTGTGGCGACCCAGCTCCGCCGCGTTATCACTGGCCGGGCTCAGCGCCAGGATACTGAGCACGATGATCGGGAGCAGTACCACGTCGTTGATGCCGCCCTCCAGCCGGAGCGCCTCCCGCACCCGTGGCGGAAGGCTGGAGCGCCGGGTCAGGGTCCGGAGCATCACCGGATCGGTGGAGGCGAGCGCCGCGCCCAGCATCAACGAGGGGAGGGGAGCCAGGTCCAGCAGCAGCCAGGCGGCGAGGGCGGTGATCCCGGCCGGGATCAGCGTCGCCGGCCCCAGGATCATGAGCAGGAGCCGCCGGGGCCGGCGGATCTCGCTGAAGTCCATCGCGATGGCGTCGGTGAAGAGCACCAGCACCAGGCCCAGCGTGGCGATCCACTCCAGGGTAGGCGACTCCAGCCCGAGCTGTACCAGGTTGAGTCCCGAAGGTCCGAGCAAGGCGCCGAGGAGGAGGAAAATGGCGACCGGGGGGATCCCGGTGCGCTCGACCCACCCCGACAGGAGCGACGAGACCAGGATCACGATGCCGATCAGCGCGAGTGCCGCGGGCAGGGAATCAGCCGACATGGCGGGAAGTATGGAGAAGCTCGGAGCTGAGAGCTAGAAGCGGGTTGTCATCTAAGCGAAGCGAAGGATCGCTACGTTTGCAGGGATTCTTCGCTGCGCTCAGAATAAACTGTGGCTCGCGGGACTCAGCGGCGGGGCCATGCGTACCCGATCCCGCCTCCCAAGAGCAGCTTCCACCGGCTGGCGACGACGTCCTCAGTCAGCGCGTAGCCCGGGCCACCCATCAGATTCAGGGTGATTCCATCCCCCAACCAACCCCGGTAGCCGAGCTGGAACCCGAGACCATAGAGCAGTTGGTGGCGCTGCCGCTCAGCGGAGATTTCCACTATGTCAGCGGCCACCGGCAGGGCCGCAAGCTCGAGGAACGGCTGGTGCCTGCCCTGGCTCATGTTGGCACGCAAGCCGACGGCACCGGCAACCTTCGCGACCGATTCGTCCGTCCACGGATTGGGGAGCCCCTGGGTGTTGAAAACGGCGGCCTGGGTCGAACCGACCGCCAGCATCAGAGAGACTGGCCCCTTGCCGAACGCCTTGTAGTCGGCCATGACGCCGAGGCCACCGAACGAGTTCCCCACGCCAAGCAGGGTGGTGACACGGCTGGTGGCGGGGGCTTGGGCGGCCGAGCTCTGGGCGATGACGGTGGAGGGAAGGAGCCAGGCCAGAACCAAGCTGACGGACGCGGTTCGCATCGGAGCCTCCAGCGGGGTGTTTCTTGAAGTTATACGATCGAGTCAAGCAGAGGTAAAGAGATGTAGAATGGTCCTATGATCGCGAACGAGCCCCACGCCACCGCACTCCTGCTCGCCACCGGCGGCCTGCTGCTCGGCATCAGCGTGGTGTTCAGCCGGGCCTCGCAGCGGATCGGGGTCCCCATCGCGCTGCTCTTCATTCTGGTCGGGATGCTGGCCGGCTCCGAGGGGCTCGGCCGGATCCACTTCGAGGACTACCAGTTCAGCTTCCGGGTAGGCGTGGTGGCCCTGGCCCTGATCCTCTTCGACGGCGGGCTCAACACTCCGCTCTCGGCGGTGCGGAAGACCGCCGCGCCGGCCGGCATCCTGGCGACCTTCGGCGCCGCCGGGACCGCGGTCCTGGTCGCCCTCGTCGCTCATGGGCTGGGACTCGCCTGGAGCTCGGCGCTGCTGCTGGGCGCCGTGGTCTCCTCCACCGATGCTGCGGCCGTGTTCTCCGTGCTTCGGGGCAGCGGGCTCCAGCTCAAGCGTCGGGTCGGGGTCACTCTCGAGGTCGAGTCCGGCATCAACGACCCGGTGGCCGTCATCCTCACCACCGTGCTGACCCAGAACCTGCTCACGCCCGGTGCGGCTTCTGGCTTCCGTATTCCAGTGGAGGTCGTGGTGCAGCTGGTGGTCGGCGCGGCGGTGGGCGCCGGGATCGGCTACGGCGGCCGCTACCTGCTCTCCCGCCTGAGCGTCGCGGCCGGCGGCCTCTATCCGGTAGTCACGCTAGCGCTGGCGCTCTTTGCCTTCGGCGCGGCAACACTGGGGCACGGGAGCGGGTTCCTCGCGGTGTATCTCGCGGGACTGCTGCTGGGCAACGGGCCGCTCCCTTACCGTACCGGACTTCTCCGGGTGCACGACGCACTGGCTTGGCTGAGCCAGGTGGGGATGTTCCTGATCCTGGGCCTGCTGGTCTATCCCTCCCGTCTGCTCGAGGTCGCCGGGGTCGGCCTTACCATCGCGGCGCTGCTCGCATTCGTGCTCCGGCCACTGGTGGTGGCGCTCTGTCTGGTTCCCTTCCGCTACCCTCCGCGTGAGGTGCTCTACATCGGCTGGGTGGGACTCCGGGGCGCGGTCCCCATCGTGCTGGCGACCTTCCCGGTGCTCGCCGGCGCGCCCGGAGCCGGCCGGCTGTTCGACCTGGTGTTCTTCATCGTGGTGGCGAACGCGCTGGTTCCCGGGGCGACGGTGGCCTGGGTGACCCGGAAGCTCGGGCTTCAGAGCCGAGAGCCGCCGGCGCCACAGGCGGTGCTCGCGATCGAGTCCCGGCAGCCGCTCCACGGTGAGTTGCTCTCCTTCTATATAGATGAAGCGCTGGTGGTGACCGGGATGTCGGTGGACGAGCTGCCGCTGCCCGAAGAAGCGGCGGTCACCCTGATCGTGCGGCAGAACCGCCTGCTGCCGCCCCGGCCGGGAATCACGCTCGAGCCGGGCGACCACGTCCACTTGATCGCCCAGCCGGAAGACCGGGCGATCATTCAGCTGATGTTCGGGCGACCGGAGGAGGAATAGGCGGTCAGGCGGTCAGGAGGGAATGTCACCCTGAGCACTTCGCTACGCTCAGCACAGGCTCCGCGAAAAGGGCCAGAGCTTCGGTTTAACGCCGAGCCAACCGTCGTCGCAGATCTGCCGCCTGTTGCCGGTAGTTGGTGTCCAGCGCCTCCCTGACCGGCAGCGAGTCAACCACCCGAAGCTGGACCTCCGCATCCCGGTCCCGGTCGGTGTCGAGATAGATGTCCGCCAGCACCAGGTGATGGAAGATCCGCCCCGGCGCCAGGGCCACGGCCCTTTCCATATGAGCGATGGCCTTGGGCCAGGAGGCCTGGTCGAAAACCCGGGCGCCCAGGAAATGCTTGGCGAAGAACCGGCTGACCCGGGGGAGCCGCATGATCTCGGCGTTCCACCGGCCTAGGATGTGGTGGGCGCCGTCGTGCCGGGGATTGATGGTGAGGGTCCGGAGCGCCTCGTCTCTGATAATGATGGCGCGGCGGACCTTCTCCTCCGGCCCCACCATCAGCGCGGCCCGCCCCAGCGACGCGGCCAGGGCAAAGTGTCCCTCGGCGTCGCCGGGGTTGACCGCCACCGCGCGTCGGGCATGGCGCTCGGCCCGGGCATATAGCGAGTCCCGCTTCGCGTTCTTCTTCGACATCGGGAACGGATCTCCCAGGAGACCCAGCGTCAGCGCCGCCCGCCAGTTTGCCTCGTAGTGCATCGAGTCCTGCGCCAGCGCCGCATCGAAGTGGCGGAGGGCCTGGGGTAAATCGCGCGCTTCGATCGCGGCCACGCCCTGGCGCACGTGGCCGTCAACCTGCTGGGCCTCGAGCTTCCCCACGAGCGCCAGAAGCGCGAGCGCCGCCGATCGCGGTGCGGTTTTCAATGCTGCCTTCACCGGTAGTGCCCCATCCGTTACACTTGGCTTGTAACTTAGAGGAGTCGGTGCACTCCCAAGAGTCCCACCATGGCAGCCGAAGATACGCATCCCCCAGAGCGGGTCATCCTGGTTGTAGAGGACGAGAAGTCCGTACGCCGAATCACGGCCCGCATTTTGACTGACGCGGGTTTTCGTGTATTGGAGGCCCCTGGCGGGGCAGAAGCGCTGACCCTGCTTACCCAGCTCGGCCCGCAGGTCGTGTGGCTGGTGGTGAGCGACATAGTGATGCCGGGCATTAGCGGGCGGGAGCTAGCGGCGACCATCGCCCAGAAGTGGCCCGCTATCCAGGTCCTGCTCCATTCAGCTTACGCCGAATCACCCGAGGGCTTCACCGGCGGTTTTCTACGGAAGCCATTCACGCCCGAAACGTTGATCGCTACGGTGGGAGCGCTACCTTCTCACAACTCCTCAGTCAGCTGACTGCTTTGGCGAAGTCGTCGAGGCGCAGAGGTCTTTTCGATGGTGCGGCGCATCATTCGCGGCGGACAGAACGTCGAGCCTGGTCGCACTCGGCGCAGCCGTGCTCCGAGGGATGGAGGAAGACCAGCGGATCGCGGGCCAGCTGCTCCTGCACCACGGCTACCAGGTCCCGCGACTCCACCAGCCGCGCATGGGCCGCGCCCACCTGACCTTCCCGCTGGAGCCCTCGCTCCCGCAGCCACTGGTCCACCAACGCGAACCGCTGGCAGCAGTGGTCGTTCTCCTGATAGTCCACTCGCACCGGTCTCCCCTGCTCCAACACCGTGCAGTGCTTCGGCACCGCGTAGGGAACCCGCGCCAGCACCTCGGCGAGATGCACGGTGGTATTGGCGTCGTGGCCCACACCCAGCAGAAGGATCTGCCCGCCGAGCTCGAGGACTCGCCCGACTGGACTCTCCAGGCGGTGCGGCGGCACCGGAAGCGGATCCCTGGTAATCTCGTCGGCCGCGGGTCCCAGGGCCGCAAAGGCGAACGGGTGGTTGCTTCGGAGCACGCCAGGAAAGCGGCGGAACAGTTCGGCGGTGACGCCGAGGTCGGGTGAGACCGGCGTGCGGGTTGGATCGAACGGCGCATCGTCGTCATCACCCCAGGAGGGCATCACCAGCGTGCCCTCCGGCCCAAGCGCATCGCCCAGTGCCTTGATCACCGTGGCTGGCCCGGCCGCAACCGAACGCACCGCCCGGTAGGACATGTGAAGCAGGAGCGTGGCCCCTTCCCTCACGCCGAGTTGGCGTAGCTGCTCGGCGAGTTGGGCCCGGCTCGCCAGCGGAGCATCGGATCGAAGAGCCGACTCACTCACCATCCGCCTCCACCTCGGCCACGACCTGCTGCAGCCGCCGCCGAGTCTCGGTGTCCCGCTCGCCCGCCAGGATCCGCTGGAGCGCGCGGAGGTGCGCCGTCCTGAGCGCGTCGCGCTCCGAGGCGGGTACGTCGGGAATGACGCCGGTCCCCTCCCAGTTGGTATTGGTCACCGGATTCACCGCCCGGCCCGACGGCACCCACACGCCGAAGTGCTCGGTCACCTTGCGGAACCCGCCGGGATGGGCACCGCCTCCGGTGGTGTCGCCCACCACCTCGCCCCGCTTCTGGGTCTGCACGTCGTACGCGAACTCTTCCGCGCCGGAGAAAGTGTTGTCACTGGTGAGCACGTACACCGGCCGGGTGGTGCCGTAGTGCCGCCCGGTCGGCCGTTTGGTGCGGAACTCGTCCCACCGATTCTGGGGCCGCCAGTAGAACTTGTTGACCAGGGTGCCCGCCGGCATGAGATAGCTGCAGACCGCCGCCACCATGTTGGGATCGCCGCCGCCGTTGCGGCGCACGTCGATGATGAGCGCGTCGGTGCCGGCCAGGAAGTTCATCGCCGAGGCGAGGGTGTAGTCCACCGACTCGGCGTCGAAGTTGAACGTGCGGATCTCCAGATAGCCAACGTTGCCGTCCAGCCGCGCGGCCCGCTCGAAGCCCCAGTTCACCCGGCGGCCGAACACCGCCTGCTCCCGCCGCTCCGCCGGCGTGGGCTCGGCATCGGGGACCTCGTCCCGCACCCCGCGGGCGACGTAGGACACCTCGAGATGTTTGTCCCGGCTCACCGCCTGGAGATCCCGGGTCAGCTGCTCGGCCAGGGCCGTGGCCAGGTTAATCCCATTGTACGCGCCGCGGCTTGCGTTGCGGCGGACCACCTGGGCCATCTGCCGCGCCCTGTCGGGATAGATGTAGCCCTCCTGAATCCGGCGGATCACCCCGTCGATCACCTGGCGGCGAGTGGCAGCGTCCACCGTCGCGGCCGAGTCCGCCAGCGGAGCCTGGGCCGGGAGAGCCGGGGCGAGAGCGAGGGCGAGAGCCGATGTCAGCAGGGATGGCAGGATGCGCGACGGCAGGATGCGCGGCGGCAGCCGCATAAGACCTCCCGGGAGTGGTCGATAAAGCTAGGTAGAGGTTCCCCTTACGGGATGACCGGCGGCCCGGTGTCGTCGCGTTGTGTCGGGGAGCACTACCCGGTTTCCGGCCCCGAGGTACCTTACCCAAACGGGCTTCGTGTTCAATGACTCACCGGGGTGATCAGCATGCGACGGTACGTCGTGGATTATCGGCTCCTTCCCCTGGTCGCGCTCATTCCTCTCGTTCTGGTTCTCTCCTGCGACGACGACAGCAACATCATCGCCCCGACCACCGGCACCCTGGTGGTCACCACCCTCACTACGGGGAACGCCTCGGCCGGCTACACCGCCACCCTGGACAGTGACGTGCCCCAGACGATCGGCGCCAACGCGAGCGTCGCCTATACCGAGATAGTGCCGGGGCCGCATGCGGTGGCGCTCACCGGGCTTCCGGCCGGGTGCACCGTCGCCGGTGAGAACCCCCGCACCGTGAACATCGAGGCCGGCTCCACCAGCAACGAGACCTTCGCGGTTACCTGCACCGCGCCGAACCCTAACGCGGGCAGCATTCGCATCGCCACCAGCACCGCCGGCACCCCGGACCCGGATGGCTACGACGTGACCGTGGACGACGGCGCGCCCCAGCCGATCGGGGCCACCGGAGCCATCACCGTCGCCAACGTCGCGGCGGGCGTTCATACCGTGACGATCTCCGGCCTGGCCTTGGGCTGTACCGTCGGCGGGAGCAATCCTCAGTCGGTGACCGTAGCGGAGGGAGCCACCGCGGAGGTGGGCTTCGCGGTCGCCTGCAGCGAGCCCAGTCCCACGGCGGGGAGCGTCCACATCGTCACTACCACGTCAGGCATCCCCGACCTGGATGGCTACGCGGTTGCACTGGACGGCGCCGCTCCCCTGCCGATCCAGGCCTCGGGGGAGGTCACCCTGCCCAACATCGAAGCCGGGGCCCACACGGTTACGCTGTCCGGCCTGGCCCCGGGCTGCGCCGTCAGCGGGGACAATCCCCGTCCGGTCACCGTTTCGGCCGGCGCCACCGCCGAGGTGAGCTTCGCGGTCGCCTGCGCTGCGCCAACGGTAGGGCGCTGGACCCGGATGGAGAGCGGGACCTCGTTCGCCCTTCTCTCAGTGTGGGGCAGCTCCGCCACGGACGTGTTCGTCACCGGAGAGCCGGGCGGCGCTTTCACCTCGACCATCTTCCATTATGACGGGCAGGTTTGGAGGGAGCAGTCGGTCCAGGACGGCGTCACCCTGAATGGGCTCTGGGGCAGCTCAGCGACCGACGTCTTCGCGGTCGGGTCGGACGGGCTTGGTGCCTACGAGTATCAGGGTGCGATCCTCCATTATGACGGAACCACCTGGACCGGCACTCCGCCGACCGGCATCGGCCTGGGCGAGGTGGTGCTGTACTCGGCCTGGGGCAGCTCGCCCACTGATGTCTACGTGGTGGGAGAGGACTTCACTTTCTTCCCCAACGCGCTGGTGGCGCACTTCGACGGCGACGGCTGGGACCGGCTAGTGCTGCCCGAGACGAACTTCCGGGTCTTGTTCGACGTTCACGGCACCTCGGCGCAGGACGTGTGGGCGGTGGGCTATAGCGACCTGGAGTTCTTGCTGCGGGGCTCGGCGGCCCGCCCGTCGCTGCGGATGCGCAGTGCGGAAAGTCAGATCCAGGCAACACAGGGGATTGTGCTGCACTACGACGGGAGCAGCTGGACCGAGTTCGGGACCCCGGAGCAGGACCTTCTCTTCAACGGGGTATGGAGCGCCGCGCCCAACGATGTATTTGTGGTGGGCCAGCGAGGCCTGGCGGGGGCCGCGTACCACTTCAACGGGACGGCGTGGACGCCGATGATTGTGCCGCCGGTGCGCCAGCTGATGGATGTCTGGGGTACCTCAGGCACCGACGTCTACGCGGTGGGCGACGGGACCATCCTGCACTACGACGGCTCGGCCTGGACCGAGATGGAACCGATGGAGCGGCTGCTCACCGGGGTCTGGGGCAGCTCGGCGGTTGACGTGTTCGCGGTCGGCGGGGGTGGCACCATCCTGCACGGGACGCCCGCCTTGCCTACGCAACCAGCACCTTTCGGCACAGTTGCGACCCCTTATCCCAGACTACCCCGTCAGTATCGGTGAACCTCCATTCATAGTGGTCCCGATAAAGATCAAATCGCGCTACACCTCGGGCCACAGTCACATTCTGACAATTCGGATGCCGGGAGAGCACACCGTACGGATTTCCGCCTCCACCCCCTGCGACGAATTGCCGCATACCTTTCTGAGATGCGGCCCCGGTACGGAGTCCGGTACGGATCATCCGGGCAAATCGCTCCCACCGGTGAACGTGTCCGCTGATGACAAACTCGGCTCCATTGTCCTGAAGCACCTGCCACCACGGACCTACCTTGCCGGGCCAGGTCATTTCCTTCCCCGCGTGAGCGCAAACATTGGAAAACAGCGGGTAGTGCCACATTGCCATGATGTGATGGGTTGACGAATACTTCGGTATATCGGCCTTCAACCACGCCGTCTGCACCGTGGGGCTGGCACCGCCCAAGCTGGGATTCTCGGAATTCAGTACATAGATGCGCCAGGAACCGAGGGTTCGGGCGTAGTAACGTTCTGCCCCCGTATACTCGTAGTACGGGGCTGCGGTGAGGTCGGTATAACGATCATGGTTGCCTAACGTGAACAGGGTTCGCTCACGAAACGCACCCCACGAAGGGTCGTATCCGTTCTGCAATTCCAGCGCTGTCCCTTTATGGGTCAGATCACCGGCATTGAAGGCCCAAGCGGTGGGGTCAGCGTCCAGCACCGACTTCACCATCGCCGCGGTTCGCTCCCGATAGGTGCGAAGGAAGCCGCTGATCGCATGCTGGTCACCCGCCCCGATCAGGGTGATCTTGCCATCGGTGGCAGCACTGAAGCTGGGACCGGTTGATCCGGTTGGTCCTGTCGTTCCTGTTGGTCCTGTAAGATCAATCTCGCGGCACCCCACCACGAAGGGCGCGGCAAGAATGCCTAAAGCTTGACGACGCGAAACCTTGGGTATCACAGAAGCCTCTCCTAGTTCCAGCCTGCACCGGCAGTTGCCGGGAGCCTTTGTCAGTCACCAGTCGTGAGTCCTGCCTCGTCGTTAGACTCAGGTTACCAATCAGAGTCAAGCACGAATCAAGGCCGCCTGGTTTGGCACTATCCGATCTCTGATGTGGGCGGAAGGGTGATCCAGGTCACCTGTTGAACGAGGGAGGATCCTTGAGGGCGGGTTCGGAGAGTCGACTGTCGTGGGGTGCTTGCAGCGATGGGAAGTGCTTCGAAAGCAGCGGGCTTGTAGCGTAGGCCTGCCGACTGCTTGGCGCTATGGCGAACTTAGAGCTACGTTAGCCATACTCGTGACTGCCCTTGAAGGCGATTGCGATGGTGAACGGGAAGGCCCCCTCCTATCTGACCCTCCTCGCGCTGATCCTCATGGTCGCCGCCGTGCTCACCTTGCAGCCTTACTCCGCCGACTCAACCCCCTATGCCCAACCGGCACGAGGTTTTATCAGGGCGGCGATCCGGCAGGACTCGATGCACCTCGCACGTATGGCCGTGTCCTCCTCCCCCGTGGTGTGGGCTCTCGCGGCAGCACGGGCCCATCCGGACAAGCTGTCGCAGTGGGCACCGCGGACCGATGCGTTGGTGGGAGAGCTGCGGGGCGATACGGTGCAGGTCTTCGTCTATCCCACGGGCGATGTGTGCAGCACCGCTCCGATCATGCTCCGTCTCGTCAGGGTAGGCAAGAAGGTGAAAGTCGTCCAGGCGAACTCGGCTTGCCTGGACGCCAAGGAGCGAGACATCAGTCGCTAGGGCTGCTGACCCAGGACCCGCAGCGGCACATTGCTGTTGTTCGCGTTCCCGTTGCCCAACTGGCCGAACTGGTTGTTTCCCCAGCAATACACGGCGCCTTCGGTGGTGATCCCGCAGGAATGCTCGCTCCCGGCGCCTACGGCGGCGAAGCTCAGGCCCCCTGTGACGGCTACTGGGGTTGGCCGATTGGCGTTGGTCCCATCCCCCAGCGCGCCGGGGCCATTGTAGCCCCAGCAGTGGGCGACGCCCTCGGCGGTGACGCCGCAGGTGTGATAGCTGCCCAGGCTGATCGAGGCGAAGGCGATGTCTCCTGCGACCGGTACCGGGCTCGACTGAGGAGTCGTGGTCCCGTCACCCAGCTCGCCCTGACCGTTGTCACCCCAGCAGTAGGCGCTCCCCTCAGTGGTGATGCCGCAGGAGTGAAAGGGGCCGGCCTGGATCGAGGTAAAGACCAGGTCGCCGACGACGGCCGCGGGGGCGGACTGGTCCTCCGTCGTCCCGGTGCCCAGCTCGCCGTATTGGTTGAGGCCCCAGCAGTATCCGGCACCGGTGTCGCTGATGCCACAGGAGTGGTACTGGCCCGCGCTGACAACGGCGAAGGTGAGACCGCCCGCGACCGCGCCGGGGGCGGGGTTGTTGCCGGTTACCCCGGTGCCCAGCTCGCCGACCAGTTGGAAGCCCCAGCAGTATGCCGCATTCTCCGTGGTCTGGCCGCAGGTGTGCCAGGCGCCGGTGCTCACCGAGGCCAGGGTGAGTCCACCGGCAACCGGCTGCGGGACGGTTGCACAGGCTTGCTGCGAGCAGGTCTCCGGTCCGGTTACGCCTCCCTGGCCCAGCTGGCCGAAGGCGTTCAACCCCCAGCAGTAGCCGGCGCCCTCGGGAGTGATTCCGCAGGTGTGCCCGCCGACGTCCACCCGCTCGCCCGGCGCAACGCTTACCGCCGAGAAGGTCAGACCACCTGAAACGGGCACCGGCGTGGTGCGGGGGCTCCCGGTCGGCAGACTGTCGCCCACCTGCCCGTAGATGTTGTTGCCCCAGCAGTAGGCGGCGCCCTCGGTGGTGACGGCGCAGGAGTGGAAAGCGCCGACGGCAATGGACTCGAAGGCGAGACTCGCCACCGAGACCGTGGCGCTGCCGGAGTGGGATTCAACGGTGGCGGTAATGGTCACCGGTCCTCCGGCCACCGCAGTCACCAGCCCCGCGCCGGAGACGGTGGCCACCTCCGGCGCGCCGCTGGACCAGGACACGGCTTGGGTGGTGAGCGTGATCGGGTTGCCGGCGGAATCCTGCAGCATGGGAGTGAGCTGCACACTCTCGCCCACGGACAGCGTGGCGTTGCGCGGGCCCACGGTTACCGACGCGACCGTTGGCGGTGCCGGTACGGTAGGCGCGTCGTCGCCGCAGCCAGCCAGCCAGGCCAGTGCCAGCAGCAGCCCGATGGGAGTGGAGGTTCTCTGGTGGGGGGCACTCCAGCGGGTGATCGTTCTCACAGCATGCCTATAGTATCCATTATAAGCTTACCCTTGAGGGCACCGAGCGCTCCTCACCGGTGCCAGATTGATAGATTGTTGTCCCAGCCCAGCGGGGTCCGAGTATTCGGACCCCGCTGCGGTTGCACTCCCTACTCCGGCGTCTGGACTCAATCAGTGATACGAGAGCGCACCTGATTCCTAGGGCCCCGGGAAACGCCGCCCTGAAACTCGAAGTGCTCGTCAGGTAAGACACGATTGCTCAGCATGAAGCCAGGGGAGGGCTGCACCGCATGCTGAGCCAGGAGTCGCGACATGAGGTCGGTAGCGGTCTCCCAGACGCCAGGGTCAAGCCCCGGATACATATGGGCGTATTCGGGGCGGAGCCGGACCAAGCGTATTCTGCTGTTAATCCGGTGCACTCTTCCCTTTCCTGGAGCTCGGGGCGGCTTAACTGCCTCCGCACGTAAGGTCGATCGGGCCCAGGTCCGGTCCTCTGGCGTAGCCCCGGGCCCAGTGAGCCTTGCGATCGCCCTTCTTCGCCTCTCGAGTACGTACTCCGGGTGTGTTTCGCAGGGTGTACTCTTTCCCGTCATCTAACTTGATACCCGCGAGAGTCACCTTGGGGTCGTACTCCATTCCCTCTGCATCGGTGGATACCGCTGTTTCAGCCAAAGTATAATCGGTCGCCCCGGGCTGGCGTTCGACCAGTATCCGAACCCACAGCCAGCGGTTCCCCACGGATGTGGTGTACTTCCGAGACTTGTCGCAGATAAGAGTGTCACCCGAGGTTCGGGGACTCTTAGTACCCGACCTGGGTCCTGGGGCAACTCCCTCATCCGTCGGGCTCACCGCAAAATCGGGAGTGGGATCGGCTTGGGTTCGGGCACTGCAGGCTGCAGTCACAGTGAGCAGAAAACTGGATATGAGAAAAGAGCTAGGCTGCATGGTTCTCGGCATATTATCCTCGGGTTTTGCCACCTGCTCGACAGGAAAACTGGACTGGCTACACTGAGATCACTGGATTCCCAGGGCAGTGACCAAGGTCACTCTCAGCGTCCGCGGATGGGAAACTGCAGGTTGACCCCCGAGAAGAGCTGGAACTCTGGTTGCCCTAGGCCTTCATGGGCGAGGGTGAACTGTGGCTCCGCGAACAGGTTGATGGTAGTGCCGCCGGGTTTGACGAAGACCTTGCCGGCGCCGGCGCCGAGCGGGATCAGGTGGTTGCCCCGCTCCAGATCGAAGTTGAGGGTGGCCGTCGAGCGAAGATACCAGCCGCTCGGAAGGTTGTAGATAAAAAATGGTTGCGCCGAGAAGTTATTCTGGCCCGGGCGGTCGTCGCCGCCGGCGAAGTCGGTCTGCCAGGTCAGGAGCCCGCCAAGCAGGCCCCAGTGCTGGGGCGCGATCGCGATGCCGGCGGCGCCGATCTGCCACTTGCCCGTCCCAGTCTGGTCGGCCGTCGCGGTCGGAATGGTGAGCTGAGGGCCGAGGCCGAAACGTTCTCCTCATTGCCGCTCCCACGCTTCCACAAGCTCACGTTCGAGAAAGTGGCGCCGGGTTATCGGGGTGCCTTCACTTGCCGGCGTCATGGCGGCCCTGGTCGGCGTGCTGGGGATTCTCGCGTTTGTGGGCGTGTGGCTCAGACAGTAGGCCGGTCGTCGCAATCCCCTGGAAACGAGAAGCCCCGCCAGTCGGACACACTGACGGGGCTTTCACTTGGGCTACGTCGGTTTGCGCCCTGGTTCGCGGGCCCGGCCATCAAAGGCCGCGAGGGCCTTCTCCTGCCGCTCGAGCACCGATCGTTGCTGCTGCGCCAGATCCTTCAGCTCGCTCAGCGCCTGCCGAGCCTGGTCCAGCACCTGTCGAGTCTCGTCTGCCGTTCGGCGCAGCTGGTCGGAGACTTCCCGCGCCTGCTCGGCCAACTCCCGGCTGGCTTCCCGAGCATCCCGCATGTGCTCCGAGGTATCGCGGGAGACCTCCTGATCGTCCCGGAACCCTTCATGGCGCCCCCGGATCGTCTCGGTAATCTCCCGACCCTCTTCGCTTTGACGCCGGTGCAATTCGGCCTGCTCGCGCCGCCGCTCGGCGGCTTCACGGGCAGCCTCGCTCCGGTCTGGTGAACGTCCTTCGGACATAGGTGAAAGTTATTTTGCGATGGGGAGGGGCGAAAGAGGGCGCGGGACCTCACCCTCTTCCTAGGTTTCGGGCGCTGGTTCGCTCCACGGCTTGAAAGAGGTCCCAGGCTTGCTGGGCAACACCATCGTACATCTTGTCGAGTTGGTCGGCTCTGATCTTCTGCCTCTCGGGATAGGCGGTGTAGATGATAGCTGCCATTACCGCCATGATATCTCTCTCGTGCATGCCTCCTCCGGGCTCTTGTTAGGCGATCCGCTAGGCTAGCCCGACAGGCTTGCTGCCGCTAGACCCCCGCTCGAGCCGGTGCTCGAGATCCCAAGATCGACCCCACCTTCGCGCCGCTCCGGGGCAACCTGCGCTTCGAGCGGCTATTGGCGAGTAAGTAAGAGTCCACCGCGTGCAGGAGTCACCTCCCGGTGACGCTCCGGTGTCAGTCGGGTGACGCCCCTCGCACAGAATGATCCAAACCCAGGTAGAACTCCCGCGCTAGGCTGCAAGAAGGAGGTTCAGATGCTGACCGGACAACCACGCCGGCGGCCCATCGGGGCCGCATTCCTACCTTGTGCACTCACACTCGGGATGGCGGCCTGCGATGATCACAAGCCTACGCCCACCGCTCCTTCCGATCCCGGGCTCCCCACCTTCGACCACACTGCGAGCCACCTGGTGGTGAATAGCGTGGCCGATCCCGGTACCGGAGGGTGCACCCCGGAGGAGTGCACCCTCCGCGAGGCCATCACGGCGGCCAACCAGGATCCCGATCCTTCGGAGATCAGCTTCGCCCGGAAATTCACGGCTGCCATCAGGCTCGACGCCGCCAGCGGTCAGTTGGCTATCACCGAGGACCTCTCGATCACCGGTCCCAAGGGAGGGATCGTCATTCAGCGCACCAGTGGTAGTCCGGAGTTCCGCATCTTCGATATCTCCAAGGACCTGGGAACGGCTACGGTACGATTCACCCAGCTCACCATCCGAGGTGGCCAGAGTCTTACCCGCGGCGGCGGCATCCGCAACGTGGAGACTCTCACCCTTGCCAACAGTGTCGTCTCGGACAACGCCGCTGCGACGTCAGGCGGCGGCATCCTCAACGCGGGCGATCTTACCCTGGTCAACAGTACGGTCTCGGGGAACAGTGCCAGCATCTCCGGGGGCGGCATCGAGGGCTTCGCGGGCACGATCACGCTCCTCAATAGCACCATCTCGGGGAACCAGGTCACCGGAACCAGCGGGGCCGGCGGCGGGGGCATACGCAGCCAGGATCAGCTCATTCTGATCGGCAGCACGGTCTCCGGGAACTCGTCCAGCGTGGCTGGTGGTGGCATCTCCAACTTTGGGGAATTCGGCGAGAACAGCACCACCGTGACCAACAGCACTGTCTCCGGCAACTCGGCGGGCACCGTCGGCGGGGGCATCTATACCGGCAATTCCGACCCTTCGACCAACTCCTTTCTCACCCTGCTCAACAGCACCGTGGTGGGAAACTCGGCCGTTAGCCAGGGCGGCGGCATCAATCAGGATGTCAATTCGCTGGCAGCCTTCACCTCGCTCACGAACAGTCTTCTGGCACTAAATGTGGCGCCCAACGCCCCCGATGTCTTCGCTACGTTCACCGGTTCGGGTCCCGGCGACGCGCGTTTCAACCTGATCGGCGTCGGCGATGGCGCCACCGGGGTGACTCACGGAGTAGACGGCAACAAGGTGGGCACCACCAATGCACCCATCAATCCCAATGTCGGCCCGCTGGCCAGTAACGGGGGGCCGACTCAGACCCACGCGCTCAAGCCGGGGAGTCCGGCCCTCGACGCCGCATCGACGCCGGCGAGCCCGAGCACCGACCAACGCGGGCTACTGCGTCCGCAAGGGTCGGCGAGTGATATCGGTAGCTACGAGCGACAGGTCAGGGGGGGTAGCTAGTAGGCGGCTCATCTCCGCCCTAGCGGTCCGGCTCCGCGCTAAGGCTGGCCAGGCGACGCCGCGCCTCCGCTACGCGAGGCTGCAGGACCGGGTCGGCATCCTTCCACAGATCCACGAACCGACCATAATACCCGGCTGCCTTCTGAGGCTCACCGCTGGCCTCATGCAGCTCGCCCAGGCGAAAGTAGGTTCGGGGCAGCCACTCGGCGTCGAGAAATATCCGAAAGAGCCAAGGCGTAGTCACATAGCGCTGGTAAACCGCTAGCGCGGAGTCCGGCCGCCCCGCCAGATCGTAACCCTGCGCCAGTCCAGGCAAGGCGCACAGCCGGCAATTACCAACATCTGCGGCGCGGAATTCAGTGATCGCGTCTTCCGGTCGGCGGTCGGCGAGCGCGATGAGCCCGCGGACCCAGTGCCGATACGGCTCTTCATTACGGCGCAACTCTAATGGAATGACTCGCTCGTACTCGTCCAGGAGGGCTCTGGCCTGCGCCGGCTTTTGGGCAGCGACATAGAAGTGTGCCAGGTCGAGATAGGGTCGGTCGGTCGGGGCGATCGTCTCCAGTGGATGACGACGCAGAGCGGCTTCGACCTCTCCAACTGCTTCATCGGTGGCGCCGCCTAGCGACGCGGCGAGCCAGCCGATTTCCGCAGCGTGGCTGAGGTAATTCGGCAACGACCCACGAGCCTCATCCAGGGCCATCGCTTCCCGGAGCCGGCGAACTCCCTCCAAGAGCCGGCCCCGGACAGCCGCGATATTCGCGAGCTGCGAGCTAGCTGAACTCCGCCGTCCCGGATCGAGTTGCCGGCTCTCCGAAAGAGGACGGAGACGGGCGATAGCCGAGTCGTAAAGACCGAGGCTCGAGAATAGCCATCCCCTGTACCAGGCGCTCCCCGGATGCCCAGGGAACTTCTGCTCTGCCAACTGGAGAGTCGCCGCGGCGGAGTCGGCCAGGCCTTGAGAGAAAAGAGGCTCACTGAGATTGGTGTAGTACACAAGGCTGGTCGAATCGACCGCGATGGCCCGGCGATAGAGCTTCTCGGCGGCAGGGTAGTCGCGGCTCCACTGGTACTCCTCAGCGAGGTTATTCAAGGCGATGGGCTCGTCGGGGTAGAGGTCGAGTAGCGTCCGATAGGCCTCCACAGCTTTGTCATGCTCCCCCGTAGCCGACGCGTAGTAGCTGCCCATCGCCAGGTAACGCTCGCGATCGGTAAGTCGATCGCGGTATTCAAAGGCTTTGGTTAGGGCCTCGATCTCTCGATTGCGCCGCTCGCGGAAGTTCCCCAAAAGGATGCCGACCTTGCGGTGCGCCATGGCGAAGCCGGAGTCGATTGCGATGGCCTCTTCCAGCAGGGCGACTCCCCTGGCCAAGTCGCCTTCATCTGCGACCCGTACGCCCTGAGAATACTTTCGCAGGGCCTCCAACGATGTGGTGGTGACCTGCTCCAGGGGCGGGCTCCTGCGGATGGTCCGAAGCGACTCTCCGATTCGCTCGCGCAGCTGCTTCGACAGGCGGTCCACGGCCCCGATCACCTCACCCGTGTCTTTCGCGGTTTCCCGGTAGGCGGCCAGAATGGCGCCATCTTCCGCTGCCACCAGCCTTGCCGACAGCACGAACTGAGGCCCGGCCGATCTGATGTCGCCCCCCACCACCGCCTTGATCCCTTCGCGGATGGCGACCTCGCGTGCCAAGGGGAACTCGAGCGGCACCGTGTCCGCCTTCCCGATTCGGCCCAATACCGTACGAACAAATTCGGGCTGTACTGATGCGACGGCGGGAGACTGCGCGAAGTCCACCCGAAACGCCTGGGTGAGAGCACCCCCTAGCAAGCGGTCACCGGTGTGGTTCTCGAAGTCCGCGACAATGATCCGCTCGCGCTCCTTCAGCACCCCTGAGGCTACCAGCGACCCTATGGGCCCGATTCCGAGTGCCCGCATCAGCATGTAGACCGCCGTAAGGAGCCCCAGGCCGGCGAATGCGGCTACCCCTCCGGAGATTGCCCTTGGCCAGGTGAACCAGCGATGAGCCCGGCCCTGGGAGTGAATGACCGCGGTCGTGAGGATGATCGGCAATCCAATCGTAAGCAGCACGAGCGCCGCCGGAAAAACCCAACCGGGGAGGCCAAGCTGGATCATGAGCCACCAGGCAGCCACGAGCACCACCGCGGAGCTGGCCGCGAACACGCCCAGGACCCGCATCGGGTGCTGGCCAACCGACCGTTTGATCGATCGGGCAGGCTCCGCCGGGACGGCGGCCGTGGGCGAAGTTCCTCCGCTGGGTGTCGCCATCGCCTCCAGTTGGTGCAGGAGTTGGTCGGTGGTCTGCCAGCGGTCGGCGGGATGTTTCTCGAGGCAGCGCATCACCAGTGCGACAAGAGCCGGAGGCACGGTTGGCCGGGTTTTGTTCAGCGGCTCCGGGCTCTGAGTGACCTGAGCTGCCAGCACAGCCTGGGGCGAGCTGCCGGTGAAGGGGGGGCTCCCGCTGAGCATCTCGTACGCCAGCGCGCCGACAGCGTAGATGTCGACCCGGTGATCCAGGTGGGGATCCGCCATTGCCTGTTCCGGCGCCATGTAGGCCGGGGTGCCCAGCGCCAGACCGGTCGAGGTGAAGGAGGACGCGCCGCTCGCCTCACTCAGAGCCTTGGCCACGCCGAAATCGGTGACGAGCCCATGGTTTCGAGAGACGAGCACATTATCCGGCTTGATGTCGCGGTGAATAATTCCTCGCTCATGGGCGCAGGCGAGGGCATCCACCACGTCGCGGAGGATTCGGACCGTCTCGCCGATCGGGAGTTCGCCTTCCCGAGCGATCTTGGTGCGCAGCGACTCGCCCTCGATCAGCGGCATGGTATAGTAGAGGAGTCCGTCCGCTGCACCCGCTGCGAGGAGGGGGACGATATGGGGATGCTGCAGCGACGCGGCGAGCTGAATCTCCCGTCGAAAGCGATCGATGCTGAGGCCTGCCCCCAGCTCCGGCGGCAACACCTTGATGACCACCCGACGCCCGAGCCCAGTTTCAATCGCGGCGAAAACCCGGCTCATTCCGCCGCCACCCAACTCGCGCTCGATAGTGTAGGCGCTGCCCACCGCGGCCTGCAGCCGGTCAGCGAGCTCCGTCACGTCCTTGCTCCTTCCTGCCCCTTCAAGATCCTATAATATGGTGCTGCTCCCGGCCGATAGCGGGTCCCGATAGCAGGGGCTGGTGAGATGACTACTACTTTCGACCTCATAGTGGTTGGCGCGGGACCGGGAGGCTCCAACGCGGCAGCGGTTGCCTTGCGGCAGGGGCTGTCGGTTGGCCAGCTGGAGCGCCACCGGTTTCCCCGGGTGAAGCCCTGCGGTGGCGGGGTCACCATGAAATCGTGGAATGCACTGCGGTTGGACCCGCTGGCTGTGGTGCGAGGCGAGTTTGCCGAGGTCGAGGTCAATGTGTGGCGGCGGAGCCGGAATCGTTTCAGTCACCCGCCGGCACCGCTCCTCCGGACGGTCGTCCGGTCCCAGTTCGACCAGTACCTGGTATCGCAGAACCTGAAGACCCGGGGTTTTCAGTTCTTCGACAACGAACGGGTCGTGGATATCGAGTACGATGGCAGGTTTCGGGTCCACACCGCCAAGCAGACCCTGGTCGGCCGGCAGCTGGTGGGCGCGGACGGCGCCTACAGCATCGTCAACCGGATTTTCTCCATCGGACGTCCGAGAGGCTATGCGGTAGCGGTCGAGGTGACGCTCCATCGCGACCAGGCAACGCTGCCGGTCGAGATCCCGCCGAGCTTCGACATCGGGGCCATTGATCGCGGCTATGGCTGGGTGTTCCCCAAAGACGATCACTGGAACGTCGGCCTGTATACCCTGGGCAGGAGCAAGACCCTGCGACCGCAGCTCGCGGCCTACATAGCGGCCAAGGGCTTCCGGGTAAAGACCGATCCCCTGGCCACGTTCGAGGCCCATCGCTTTCCCTACGGAGGCTACCGAATCTCGGTACCCAAGGCTCCGGTGTATCTGGTGGGAGACGCCGGCGGCTTCGGCGATGCGCTCACCGGAGAGGGCATCTACCATGGGCTGGAGAGCGGTCGTATTGCCGGCGAAACGGCTCACGACCATCTAGCAGGCAAGCTCGGATACCAGGCCTACTACCGGCGGCTGAGACGGTCGGTCCTGACCGACACCTTTATCACCTACCAGGCAGCCAGGGCATTCTACCGGAACCTCGATCGAGCTGCCGCACTGGTCGAGAGTCCCCTGGTATGGCGTCCTATGATTCGAGGGTACGCGACCGGTGTCACGCTGGCGGAAGTACTCCTCCCTTCCTACTCATGCCGGAGTGCCTCCACCGGATCCAGTCGCGCGGCGCGATTGGCCGGATAGAGCCCGAAGATCAATCCGATCGCCACGCTCACAGCGCAGGCCAGGCCGGCGCTCCACAGCGGCACGGCCGCGTCGATGCCCATGACGTACTTCAGCGCCTCCCCCGCAAGTAGTCCCACGAATATGCCCAGCATCCCTCCCAGGAGGGTGAGCGTGGCAGCTTCGACCAGAAATTGGAAAAGGATTTCGGCCCGAGTCGCGCCGATCGCCTTGCGCAGACCGATCTCTCGGGTGCGGTCGGTGACCGATACCATCATGATTGCCATGACCCCGATCCCTCCTACCATGAGGGCCACACTGGACAATGCCACCATAGCCAGGAAGAAGTACCCGGTGAACGTACCGATGAGGTCCAGGATCTGATCCTGGGTGACCAGGTCAAAGGTGTTGGGCCTTCCGGGAGGGAGGTTCCGTACTCGGCGAAGAGCCGAGGTAACAGCATCCTTTGCGGCCGGGATGGATACGCCGGGGCGGGCCTTCACCGCAATGAACAGGTCGTAGCTTTCGTTGTAATGGAAGCTTTGACGGGCGGTCTGGTAGGGCACTGCGCCTGCGTTCTCTTGGCCGGGTGGCTCGAAGATGTTCGCCGGTTTCTGGTAGATCCCGATCACCCGCAGCGCATGCCCGTTGGCTCGGATGATCTGCCCCAGGGGATCGAGTTGGCCAAAGAGCCGGTCGGCTGCCTGCTCCTCCAATACGATGACATTCCCCCCGGTGAGTTCAGCCCGAGAAAAGAGCCGCCCTCGAAGGAGCGTACCACCCAGTATCTCCATGAACCGTTCATCCCCTCCATACATGATCATGGTCTGGGTTCGTACTCCGGCGCGTTCCAGCCGGGCAAAAATTTGCAGCCAGAGCTGGGCGTAGGAGAGCTGGGGGAGCTCTCGCAGGGCCCGGGCATCCCCGGCGCTCAGGATGGGTCGGATGCGGAGATGATAGGGTAGGCGATCAGGATCCAGCGGCGTCTGGGTGAAGTAGCGTAGAACATAGAATACCTGCGGACCGGCTACCTCGATCGCGTTCAGCAGCTGCCCGCGAATACCTTGAACCAGCGAGGCCACCGTCATCACGGTGGCCACTCCAATCACCACTCCCAGGATGGTGAGTGCCGAGCGGAGCTTGTTGGCTCGCATGGCCCCCAGCGCAATGCCGGCGCCCTCCAGCAGGTTCGGCAGCCGTAGTCGGCGCACGCTACTCTGCCCGCAGGGCGTTGATGGGATCCAGCCGGGCCGCGCGGGCGGCCGGATACACCCCGAACAGCACACCGGCGCTGGCTCCGAGCAGCAGCGCGATCACTACCGACCACAGCGTCACCTGCGCGGGAAGGGGGCTGATATTGGCCACCAGGATCGCCGTTCCCCAGCCCAGCATCACCCCGCAGCTTCCGCCCAGCGAGGCTAACACGACGGACTCGACCAGAAATTGGCGGCGAATATCCCGACGAGTCGCGCCCACTGCCTTCCGGATCCCGATTTCGTGGACCCGCTCGTTGACGGCCATGAGCATGATATTCATGATCACGATCCCACCCACCACGATGCCGATGCCGACCACCGCCGGGATTGCGGTGAAGAGCACCTGGGTGAGACGGCGCCAGAACGCGACCAGCGCCGTCGCCTTGTCCACCGTGAAGTCGTTGGGCTCTCCCGGGCGGAGCCGGTGGGCTATGCGCATGGCTTCCTCCGCCCGGCTCATGGCCTCATCGATCGCCGTCGCCTCCCGCATCTTGACCGAGATGACTGTGGTTTTGCGTCGCCCGTACATCGACTCGAAGGTGGTAAATGGCAGGAGTACGAAGGTATCGAATGACTGGCCCAACACTCGCCCCTTCTTGGCGATCACTCCTTTCACCAGCAGTTCGCGTCCCGCCACTCGCACCTTGCGGCCAACCGCCGAGGCCGGGTCATCGAATAGCCGGTCCGCCACGTCGAAGCCCAGCACCACGACATTCCTCCGGCCGCTGACATCGGGGTCCGCCAGGGGAGACCCCCATTGAAACCGGTAATCCTGCACCAGCTGATAAGGCGGAGTGACCCCGAACACCACCACGTTCTCGACTCGACGGCTCCGGTAGCTCACCTCGCTCACCGGGGTGGGCCAGCCGGATTGGAGTGACACCGCCCGGGCATCGGGGATGGCCCGACGGACCACGTCTGCATCCTTCACCGTGATCAGCGGTCGCTTGTTGATTGCTCGGACCTCGTCGTCATCCATCAGGCCTACACTGATCGGGGTGCGCCGGACCTGAAACGCGTTGGTTCCGATCAGCGCACCGGTGATGTTCTCGCGGACGTACCCGTTCATCCCTTGGATGAGAGCCACGACCACGACCAGGAAAGCCACGCTGACGATGATACCAAGGAGAGTGAAGAACGAGCGCAGCTTGCTACTCCAGATGGACTGGAGAGCCAGCCGGAGTGCTTCTTGGAGGGGCATACCTGGAAATGTAAGCGGTGAGTGGTGCGGCACCCCGGGAGGCTAGAGCGAAACCGTCGCCGAGCACCTAGCTCGTCGGTCAGTCGGAAAGTCCGATGGGAACTGCACTAGACTAGCACTCGGCTTCGGAACCAACCAGTGGCAACAGGTCTGCGCCAAGAGCGACGGTTGATCCTCATTTGACGTTCGCTGGCCCGCTTCCCTGGTATGCTTGAAGCGGAGCCTTACGCCAACTGGTAATTGTCCGAACGGCTCCAGATGCTCACTTCGAGGCCGAGCTGCCCCACCTGCCCCGCTCGCTCATCACGGCACTCTGGAAAGCCAGTTGGTTACTCCCAGGCTATCTTTTTGTACGGAATGCTGATATCGCCCATCGGGGCAATCCGCTCCTCGAGCTCTTCGATCGACAGCTCCAGTGTCTCGGCGTCCTTGCCGATGACTTTGCGGATCTGCGCCTTCTGATCGGCGGTGAGCTCGATCCGGACCTGGCCCTTTGATGTGGACATGGCTTCACTCCTGATCTGGGTTAGGCGTTGCGTGTGGAAGAGTCCCTATAGTGCTGCCCTTGCGAGTAGGTCAAAAAGAGCGGTATGAGACTGGGGCCCCACTGCCCGACCTTCAATGCTCAGGCCGGGCCCAAATCGGTCACGGTCAACGTGGCTGACCATTTCTTGGTCTTACATTTAAAGTCACCAGTGGTGTTGCTGCTGAAGGTGCATTGCGTGATAGAGAATAGGGGTTGGTCTCGCACCGAAACGAGGGCAGCGAAGTTACCGATGCCACCGAAAACAGTGGAGGCACCGCAGTGAAAGGGGCCGATTACCTCACCGAACACTACGATCATCATGTCTGAAAAGGAGGCCGCCTGACTACAGCTTAGGTCGAGGCTGTACAGGTGCGTGGGATCAATCGGGCTCGTCTGACTGAAGCTCGGGGTCGTAGGTGCCGTCGTCGCGGCTGGATCGCTACTACAGCCGGCCAACAGGGCCGCGGCGATTACACCCAAGGGAGCGTAGTTAGAAAAGCGCACAGGACCTCCGGAGAGCCTGAAGTGTGGAAGGGAAAGCGACTTGAGCAGCTGTTTGCGCGGAGCAGTCTAGGCAGGACTCGTCACCCGAGCGTCACCTGCCGGTCATCAGCAAGTGACGAATGGTCGGCAGCTCGGTATCAACCTTGTTGGCTGCGGGGTTTTGATGCGGACCTGGTTTCCTCCTGATCTGGGTGGGATTGCCGTTGAGCATTCCAGAGCGCTTGGGCCGAACGGCGGTCTCGATAGAAGTGGTATGGACCGGGTACCCTCCGCCTGGCCTTAATGGTCAGAGCGGGTGTAAATCGGTCCACGGTCAATGTCGCTGACCACTTCTGGCTCCTACACTGAAGTCACCTGTGATGGGCCCGGCAAACCTCAGAAGCAGGAGGTCCCCAACAGCGCTCGGGGCTGAGCAGTCCCCGTCTTGTCACCTCACTACATCAACATGTCTGCTTCTCCATGCGACGGGTACGCTCGAAACCAATCGGTCTAGTCTAAAGCGGGTAGTTCGCAGGGAGCCGGACTAACATCCTCGCGCAAGTCGTCCGGGTTAATCCCCGGCGGACCGAACAGCACTGTCACATCCTGGGCCTGCGTGTCGGCGCTCTCGTTCCGACCGATGTGCGGGTGCTCGCCGAAGTCCAGGTAGGACTCGCCCGCTTCCACCGTGATCGGCGTGCAGTCCGGCGCTTCGTAGAACGTCACTGTGCCAGAGACGACCTGGATGAAGACGGGGCCGGGATGCGTGTGCCAGCCCGTCTGGGACCCCGGAGCATAAGTGAACCTTCGAACGGCGATGTCCAAGGCGGGCTTGGCCTTGAGTTCGACGTGCCAGTCGTACTCCTTGTTGATACGCTTGACCTTGCGGATGTCAAACGTGGCTTGGGCAAGCCGCTCGCCCGTCACGCCCGCGCCAGCGGTGAACTCCGGGGTGAGCGGAACCGAGACGGCCGGCGCGGCTGGCTCGTCCGAACACGCGATCGCCGGTAGGAGCAGCAGCAAAGCAGATAGCCGAGACATGAGAGGATATCCATCGGTTGAGGACGGAGGACGCGTAGACCTAGAACATTCTTCGCGACGAAACTTCGCGCCGCAGGTCACCTCGACGTCACGCAACCGTCACCTCCCCATGATCGCCCACCCCGGAGGATCAGGAGCTGAGCTTACCTCACCTTACCTGTCCTGTTCTGAACGATAGCGGCCAGACTAGGGTCACAATGCCGCCGCCTACTTGCCTCCCTTGGCCTGCCGCTCGTAGCTGCCGATGTCGCAGACCGAACCTTGCGGGCGCACGACTCCCCGCTGGTCGGTGCTCGGTCAGTCAGCGGTGGACACCGCGTCAAGCGCGGGGCTGCCGGGCCGGAGCGCATGAGTCTTGGTGGGGCCGCCATTGCTCGCCAGCGCGCCCAACTTGGGGTCGAGAGGCGAGGTGTTGGCCTCAGGGTCGCAGGCCACCATCCCGAGTGTGAGCGCACAGGATAGGAGTGCGACACCGACCGGCCGGCAGCGTAATTGATGGGTGAGCATGGTACCTCTTTCTGTACAGGCTACTGGATTGCTTAGCTGATCAGTGAGAAAGAAGGGCTCTGCCACAGGGGCGGCCCTCACGTCAAATGCCGGTATATCCCCAGCGCCAACGACGCGCTCTGGCGCGGTGGGCTCGTGCCCGCATTACCGAGTCACTTCAACCATATCGGTAGCGCGGATGTGATTGCCGTCCTTCAGTCGGCCGAGCAGGACCAGCGTTTGAATCCCCAGCACGAGATCGCCGTTCGCCGCCATCCTCTGTCCATCAAAGTCGGCGACCAGGTCGAGGTGTCCGTCGCGGTTTACATCCGTCAGGGTCGCCGCGGGGACGAGCTTACGGTTCTGGTCGATCGAGGTATCCTGGCCATCGTCGTTTCCCAGAGTCAGGCTCCCGAGATCCACCTTCGCCGCCTGAAACCAGGGCGAGCCGAGGATCGCGGCCGATACTCTCCGACCCAACCGGAGCCGGTTCGATGCGTCGCCAGGAACGAGATCGAGCGTCGCCTGGATAGCGATCGTCCACACCACACCCTGGGGCACGCCGCCGCCGCCGCCGCCGGGCTGGTCACCTATGGTTCCCGCAGCCTGTCCCGTGTTGTTGATCGCTGTCGCCTCCCCAACCTGCTCGGGTGACAGTCCACCCAGGTCAAAGCGTCGGAATCCGCTGCCTTCCCGCGTCCAGAGTGCGGGAACAGACCCACCAGGGCCAGGTGTGGAACCCACCAGCTGCCCCAGCTCGTTCAAGGCAAGCGCTTGGCTCGAAGCATCGATCGGAGAGGGGAGCCGGATGGGCAGGGCCTGCCGATTGGCCCAGTAGGCCGCTCGTTCGTCACACTGGCCCGCCACTGCGCCGAGCTCGTTCACATCGGTGGCTGTTCCTCGGCATGGCGTACCGTCGAACGACTTAAGAATCACCGCCTCGGCCGTGGGGGTCTCCCACGCGACCGCATAGAAAATCGAGCCGACGGCATCGGTGCCGGTCCCAACGATCGCTCCGGCGTTGTTGATCGCTCGGGGACTGGCAATTCCGCCGAGCGTTTGGAGCACCGCCGGGACTTGATCGTCTTTGCCGGTCCAGTATAGCGGCAGCCCAAGGCTCGTCTGAATGCCTACGATCTCGCCCGGATCGTTGATCGCCCCGGCCCGGGTCGCTCCAGTGGTGATACCATTGAGTTGAGTGACGGAACCATCTTGCCAGACGGCCGCCGTCTCGTCGCCATAAATGAGCCCGACGGCAACTCCGGAAGCATTGAGGTCGGAGGGGTCGTTGGCTGACTGCCCCGGCCCAAGCGGCAAGTCGACCAGGCTCCCTGCGGTCCAGATGAACCCCGGACCGGCTCCGAGTCTGGTACCGGCGACCTGTCCGAGGTCATTGATCGCTACTGCGCCGGTCGGGCCGGAGCCGCCGATCTGAGTAATTCCAAACTGAACCACGCTGAGTTCGGGGTGAGGGCTGAAGGGCGGAGTACCGACGTCGGGAGCCGTGGGCGGGCTGTCATTGCCGCACGCTGTCAGCACTGCCGCGGCAAGCGCGGCTGCAATGGGTCGTCGCATGGGAATACCTCGCTGGCTGGATCGCGGTTAACGCTTCGCTGCTGGCCTCGGCTCCTGCCGGACGCGGTGGCAGCTTCGGTTGGGAGAATGTCCGCGAAGCGCGTCACCTGAGTGTCTTCTGATCGTCATCTGTGGATGACGCCCCGCCTGCCTCGCCGGGTTTGGCAGATTGGCGCGATACTCAGCCTCGAGTTTCTTATACGATGGCCTCTGCGCAGCCCACCAGATCAGCCGCTTGCACGGCGCTCAGCACGCCAGCCGCTTCGAGATCCTCGACTTGCTGAATGAAATCGGCGAGCACCTCGGCGGCGGCTTGGGTTTTGCCCTTGTCCAGAAGCTTCCTGGCCCGATCGACCTTACGTTGGAGAGCGTTGGCCTGACCCTCCTTCAAAGTGCCGTCTCCAGCCGGCCCGAGCGCATTGACGGCATCGGAGAGATTCTCCAGAGTGCACTCCTCAGGTGCAGCAGGGGCGATTGCGACGCCGCCAGGGGAGTCTCCCACGCTGACGGTCGTAGTGACCGTGTTGGTTGCGAGCTCGATCACCCACACCTTGTCAGAAATGCGATCGGTCACGTATGCGAGATCCCCGTCCGGCGTGATTGCCACGCCAGCCCCTCCGGTGACGATGCTAACGTCCGCCGTGATGGTATTGGTCGCGATGTCGATCACTGTAACTCTGGTTGAACCCGCTTGGCCATTGGTCACGTAGGCGAAATCGCCGGCGGGTCTTATTGCCACGTTACCCGGGTAGATCCCCACCCCGACCGTGGCAGTGACCGTGTTGGTCGCGAGGTCGATCACCGACACGGTGCCCGAAAACAGATTGGTGACATAGGCGAGGGTGCCGTCGGGAGTGACCGCAACGGCAAGTGGAGTATCCCCCACGTTCACGGTTGTGATGACCGAATTGGTCGCTATATCAATCACCGACACGTTGTCCGATTGGGTGTTTACCACGTAGGCGAAGGCCCCATCGGGGGTGATCGCCACCCCGAGTGGCTCAGATCCAACACTGATGGTGGCGGTGATCGTGTTGGTCGCGATGTCGATGACCGACACGTTGTTCGAAGCCCCATTGCTCACATAAGCGAGCGTCCCCTCGGGGGTGATCGCCACCCCGAGTGGCTGAGATCCCACGCTGACGGTAGTGGCGACCGTGTTGGTCGCGATGTCGATGACTGACACGTTGTTTGAGAGCTGATTCGGCACGTAGGCAAAGTGTCCGTCGGGGGTAATCGCGACGGCGATCGGCCGGTCTCCGACGCTCACACTCGCGCTGACCGTGTTGGTGGCGATGTCGATCACCGAGACGTTATTGGAGCCGGCGTTCGCTACATAGGCGAAGCCCGCGCCGGTTGTGGACAGGACGGACTGCCATGGGGAGCTTTCAGAAGGGCCTATCGGGGCGTGTTCGGCGCAGGCAGCTAGGCCGGCCAACAGAACGAGTAGCGGGGCTCGTGGCAGAGGGGTGGGCATCACGGGAGACTTCTTAGCGGTGCGCATCTGGACCTCACGGAAGGACTCGGGAAGCTTTCGAACAGAACTGGGTTTCCCCACCGTCACTGGACCTGCTCTGGATCTCGACTCTGCTTGCCAGGACCCCGTGGCGGCTTAGGTTAAGACAGTCTTTGCGCCGCGCGTCACCTCGCAGTCCTCTGACCGTCACCACTGGGTGACGCCCCGCCTGCTGACTCTGCAATGATCGAATTGCGTACCCTGGGGGCCCTGGAGCTGACCTCGGCCGACAGCGCGGCTGTCGGCTCGGTACTGGTGCAGCCGCGCCGCGCCGCGCTGCTTTGCTATCTCGCCCTCGCCTCACCCCGTGGCTTTCATCGTCGTGACACGCTGTTTGCCCTCTTCTGGCCCGAGCACGATGCCGAACAGGCCCGACATGCACTGCGGCAGTCGGTCTATTTCCTGCGCCGCGCGCTGGGCGCGAAGACCATCCTGTCCCGGGGTGACGAGGAGCTGGCGCTCGCGCCCGACCGGGTCCGCTGTGATGTCTGGGACTTCGAGGCGGCGGTAGCCGAGGGCCGACCGGCCGAGGCGCTTGTCCTCTATGGAGGGGACCTGCTCGCCGGCTTCCACATTTCGGACGCGCCGGAGTTCGAACGTTGGCTGGAGGAGGAGCGCAGCCGGCTGAAGCGGCGCGCCGAGGAGGCAGGGTGGGCCCTTGCGGCGGCGCGGGAGCGCGACGGCGATGCCGATGGTGCAGCCGACGCCGGCCGCGCTGCGGCCGCCCTCGCACCGACGGATGAGATGGCGCTGCGCCGTCTGGTGCTTCTGCTGGAGCGAGTGGGGGACCGGGCGGCCGCCGTGCGCGCCTATGAGGCGTTTGCCTGGAAGCTGAAGGAGGAGTATGAGCTGGAGCCGTCGGCCGAGACGCAGGAACTGGTGGCGAGGATCCGCGCCGAGCCCGGACAGAAGCAGGCGGCCGCAACGGGGAGGGACGGTCGGCTCTCCCCCGGCCCCGGGAACGGGCACTTCAATTCTGGTATGACTCCAGACCCGGTTCCATCGGCCAACACCCTTGTGCTGAACGGGTCGGTCCGGGACCAAAAGATATCCGTGCAACTAATGCCTCCTCTCCAGGCTGGTCCGAGGTCGCGAAATGTCTCGAACGCTGCTCCCGGGGAGAACAGTGAAGTTGCCGAGCCGGCAAGCCTCGAACCCGCCGTCCGACACCCGCCACGGTCAGTTCTGCTCGGCACAGCTGCTCTCGGACTCGTGCTCCTGATCGGACTCTATCTCTTCTCCCCTCAGCGGGGGCCAGGATTTGGCCGCACGCAAGCCCTGGCGGCGGACGGGGGCTCGAGCATCGCGATCCTGCCCTTTGACATCCGCGGCTCTGGCTTCGAGAGCTGGCGCGAGGGGATGGTGGACCTCCTCTCCGTGAACCTGAGTGGCGTGCCCGGCGTCCGCGCAGTGCACAGTCGGACTGTGCTCGCCCGCTGGCGCGAACGCGTGAAGGACGCCGAGGCGGCGGACCTGGAGACGGCACTCGATGTGGCAAGTCGGACGGGAGCTCGGTACGCGGTGCTCGGGAGCGTGGTGACAAGCGGTCGCGGCATGCGGCTCACGGCGGGGGTCTACGATGTGCCGCGGCGGAAGATGATCCGGACGGGGCAGGTCGAAGGTCCGACCGCGAGCATCTTCGGGCTCGTGGATCAGCTGTCGCTGGAGGTCCTGCGCGTGGCCCTCCCGGACCGAAAGCACGACATGTCGCGGTTCGGGCTCGTCCGTGCAACCACGTCGTCCCTGCCCGCGCTCAAGGCTTACCTCGAGGGCGAGGCGCTATTCCGCGGGTCCGATTTCGAGAGTGCCGGCCGGGCGTACCACCGAGCCGTCGAGGCCGATTCGACTTTCCCGCTGGCCTGGGCTCGACTATGGCTGGTCCAAAGCTGGACCGGGACGGATCCGCCCGACTCGGTTGTGCTGGTCAACGCTGCCCGGTTCGCGGAAAGGCTCCCCGCTCACGAGGCGGCTCTGATCCGAGCCGGAATCACCTCGAGGGACGGAAGGTTGAGCGGGGTGGCCGTGCTCCAGGACGAGGTGCGGAAGTATCCCGATGATGCCCAGTCCTGGTACTTGCTAGGGGAGGACTACCAGCACCTGGGAACCCAGGCTCTCGTCGGCCGGGAGGACGCCGACCGCGCATTCGGGAAGGCCGTGGAGCTGGATCCCAGCTTCGCCCCGGCCTACATCCACCTGATCGAGAATGCTTTCGCAGGGGGGGACAGCGCGAGAGCCGCCCGACTGCTCGAGAAATACCGGCAGCTGGCTCCCGGGGATCGGTACAGCGCTGCGTACGCCGTAGGCTTCGCCCTCGCCTTTGGCGATTCCGCCCGACGCGCGCGGGGCTGGGCGGACCTCGAGACTCTCCAGTTCCCCAGCCACCTTCTGGCGCTGTGGTCACTGCTTTCCGGCCCTGGGACTCCACGATCGGCGTTGTTGCGAGGCGAGCTTCTGCGATTCGCCTCCAAACGTAGCGAGCGCTTCGCTCTGCTTGCGGCCGATCTCTTCTGGGCCAGGATGGGCCGCGGCGAGATCCGTTCTGCCTTGCAGGAGCTGGAACGACGCTCGGGGCCGCAGCAATGGAAAACGGGGATGCTTTATACCCTGCACAGTTGGGACCTTCCCGTGGCCAACGAGTTGCTTGATTCCTCGGTCTCGCGGGTCGACAGCTCCGACATTTTGCAGCTGTTCTCCGAGGGAGCTTACGCGGTGGATCGCGCACGGTGGGCTGGACACGCCAGGGCGCTGTCTCGCGTGCGCGCCAACGCACGCACTCTCCGCGCTGCGGGCGATACCGTGAAAGCCGACTTCGGGGATGCTGCAGCTCGCGGCCTCGAAGGCTATGGATGGTGGCGCCGCGGCGAGAAGGAAAAGGCCTTGGAGCTGCTGAGCGTCGCTCAACGAGGGGCAACTGGGTGGGAAGCGAACGGGCATCGCTCGCGTGAAGTGTTGAACGCTTTGTTCCGGCGCTGGCTTGGCCTGCTCCTGGAGGAAGTGGGAAGGCCGCGGGACGCTCTGCCGTACTTCGAGTCCTTTCAGTGGTATGAGGTTGATCCGCTCGCCGCCCGCGATCGGGCACGGCTCTACGAGAAGCTCGGCGAGCTCGATCGAGCGCGAGAGGCCTACGCCTTCTTCATCGACAACTGGCAGCACGCCGATCCCGAGCTTCAGCCCAAACTGGAGGAGGCGCGAGCCGCCCTGCGACAGCTCACGAGCCTGCGGCATGAATGACGCACGCCTCCCGACCGCAGGGGCCGCGCCTGCGACTAGTGCAGCAGAGGGGATGACTTGGAAGCCGTCAGAGCACGTGGATCAGAGTGTCCGCGAGTGGATAAAGGCGAAGGACTGGGAAGTGACCCGCACAAACTATGACTTCGGAAATCGGGAGGGTTTTCTTCGCTTGGCGCCACCCGGCTAATCCGGCCGGAGCAGCTTAGATCCAGCCTGCGGGCGTGTGGCGCTAACCTTGTTCAAAGACTACGACGATCCGACTGTAACACCTTGGTAGCCAAAGGAAGACAACCCAGCCCGACGAGCGAGTAGCACAACCGTACCGGTGCCCGAGGATCCTACACGGTAGGAGACATATACGATGACCGATTGGCCGGGACTCAGCGTTGGTAAGGAGGATCGGCTGGGAGCAGCGACGCTGGTGACGGCACCGGTGCGTGAGCTCGTCAGAGTCCACCCAACTAGGCTGGTGGTACAGTTATTGGCAGCGACGAACTTGGCTGTGCCGGTCGTGCCTGGGGCCCGAGTAACCACGGTCGGACTTGCGGTAATCTTCGGTTTTGGAGTTGAGCACGCTGTGGCAAACTCAGCCCCAGCTTCGGTCGGGGCGGTTTCGCTACCTGAACATGCTAGTGCAGCGGGGAGCAACAGGGCAACCATAGTGCGCGTTCGCATCATGCTTCCTCAACATTGAACGGCGGCAGAAGCGTGGGTGTGTGTATGCAGCGGCAAGATATTGCTTGGTACCAGGTGCCGCCATCCGGTTCTCATTTTAGTGTCCCGGTTAGGCGGTGCCGGGCCCCAAGCCGGCGTCTAGCCCGCCCATGCCGACGAATCGGATGATGTGGAAGCCTTCACCCGACATTGATGAGGAAGTGCAGCGGTGGATGAAGGCGAGAGGCTGGGAGGTTACCCGCACCAACGGGGACGCTCGGGAGATATATGCCTGGCGGCACGACGGGCAAAACCAGATGCACGACTGGACACGAACACTCCGACCAACGGCTAACGACGGCTTCACCAAGGAGGACTGCATTCATCACCGCGATTCGGCGCTACCGGGCGGGCGGCCGGGGCTTGGGGGGCGCTTTAGAGCTGGCCACCTCGCGGTACACCTTCCAGCCGTTAGCGGTGTTCCGGAAGAGAATGAGATAGGTGTCCTTCAGCTTCCGGGCCTGATCAGTTCCCTGCGGCGTGTAAGTCACCGTGCTAGAGCCGAACTCGTAGGCCCACTCGGGGCTAATGACTCGGACCTCTAGGGGCGTGATGTCAATAGTGGCGCCCGGTGGGAAGGGAGCCCCGGACCCGCCAGCGGCCAGGGAATCCCAAGCAGGCCCTCCCGGCCCCACCATCACGGCGCCGTCCGCGAGCATGGTTGTCATCGACTTGAAATCACCAGCGCCCACGCCCTTCTCCCAGGCTGCCCGTAAACTGTCGATGGTTGCCCGGACTGCGGCGGTATCCACGGCCGCTTGCCCCACGGTCCGCTCCTGGCCCTGCGGCTGGCACGCCGCCGCGAAGATCACTACGGCGAGGGGTGGTCGGCAACGCCGAACGACTATCCGACTCCATCGCGTGCGGTTCCACCCCCGAGGACGGGAAGACGCTCGCGTTTGCGGAGGTGCGTCGTCGGGCCGGAACTGTGCGCCAGTGACTCGGGCTACGCTTCGCATGGGCTGCCTCGCTTCGCATGGTTCGATGTCGACTGGTGATACGTAGTCTGGCGCCTCTCGGCTTCGGCGGCCAGGTAAAAGAATCCGAGTTCGACAGTCGGGCCGTCACTCACCGGTGTCGAAGATGATCCGACTAGGGCCGACTAGCCAGTCAAAGTAGAACTTCGGGTGATGGAGGTGAGCAAGCTTCGACATTCTAGTATGGCAAAGTCGGCAGCACCATCCGGCCTCCTGCGCAGAGGTACCGAACGGCACTTGTCCCGGTCCGTGGCAGTGTCCTAGCTTGTCGCACAGGGCGTTCGCCAGCGTGTGGCCGACTGCCCTGCCTTTGGTTCTGAAGCGCTATCCACGGAGGTATCGACATGAGCAAAGTCCTGATGGTCCTCACCTCACACGACCGGCTCGGGAATACGGGCCACAAGACCGGATTCTGGCTCGAAGAGTTCGCAACACCCTACTACCTCCTGAGAGACGCGGGACTCGACGTCACGCTGGCATCTCCCAAGGGGGGACAGCCACCACTCGACCCCAAGAGTGACGATCCAGCCTCCCAAACCGAAGCAATTCGGCGGTTCAGGAATGATCCGGAGGCGCAGGCAGCGCTGGCCAACACGCTCAAGCTGTCAGACGTATCGCCTGACGAATACGACGCGGCATTCTATCCCGGTGGCCACGGACCGCTTTGGGACCTGTCCGAGGACCGGCACTCCATAGCCCTGATCGAGGCCCTGTATGCCGCGGGCAAGCCAGTCGCCGCCGTCTGTCACGGGCCGGCGGCGTTGCGCCATGCCAAGGCTCCCGACGGCTCTCCCCTGGTTCGCGGCAAGTCCGTCACAGGCTTCACCGTGACTGAGGAGGCCGCGGTCGGGCTCACTGAGGTCGTGCCTTTCCTGGTGGAGGAGATGCTGAAGCAGAACGGCGGCAACTATTCGAGGACGGCAGACTGGCAGCCGTACGCGGTGTCGGACGGCAATCTCGTGACCGGACAGAATCCCGCCTCGTCGGAGCCTGCGGCCAGGGCATTTCTGGAGCAGCTGGTCGCCGCAGGGGCGGTGTCAGGATCGAGGCGAGGCCAATCGCCCGTGGGCTGAACTCCGGCTCTACGGGCCTTTCTCGCTCTACGCCGCGCCTCCTTCAGGCGCTCGGAAGCGTAGCTCTCCAGCGCGTTGGCGGTGGTGCGGGCCATTCTTCCGTGAGCCTTTTCACGCAGTTTTCCGGTTCAAGAAGTATGATGTAGCTAGGCAACGTCCAGAATGCCGCCTTTCGGGCCTCGTGCCATGCCTGGAACTCGCTCCGGCATCCCTCCTGGCATGGAGGCTCGCTATATGTCTAAACGTCGGTACTTGGGCCAGGCCGCTGTCGCCGTCGCTAGCACTCTGCTGTTAACAGCTTGTTCTTCAGATACGCCAACCAGCCCACCGACACTCGCGCAGAGCCTGACGGCAGCGGCCCCTACTATCTCGCTCTCTTACTCACCGTATTACCTGCAGCACCTCTGCTATCCCTACAAGGCTTACAGCGTCCGCGGATGTCCCACAGGTTCTTCCGTGAGGATCGCCAACACTGGGGGTGGGACCCTCAACTGGACATCCACCAAGAATGCTACCTGGATCAAGAGATCACCGAGATATGGGACCGCGCCCTCTACCATAAAGGTGTGGGTGGATGGCACGGGACTGCCTAACGGCACCTACCATGGCTGGATCAAGGTGTGGGCCACGGGAGCGACGAACAGCCCGCAGACGGTGTACATAACAATGAACAGGTGGGGGTATTAGTGTGGCTTAGAGACAGGGGGCTAATGGTGCTTCCTAGGAGCTGATCGATCGGCTGGACAAAGTAAACCCCCGGAGACGGGATTGTCTCCGAGGGTTCTAGCTTAGGCGACCGTGCGAACGTGGCGGCGCCAAACTGGCACACCCTCAGGTTTGTGTTGCACTTGCCAGACTTACCGGCTCGTTCGCCGTCGCTCGGGTAACCCCGACCATCTTGACGAGGGCTGTGGGTGGTGAGGTCAAATTCAAGTCACCGATTGTCACGGTGCCCGGCTCCTGATTTCTCCGGGAGCCGGGCGCTCAGAGACACCGAGGATTACTCAGATGACGGGACCGCCGCCGATGAATCCCTTCCTCGCGGGGGCGATCCTCTCCTCCAGCTCTTCCAACGAAAGCTCGATCGTCTCGGCATCCTTCCCCGTTGCGCGGCGGACCTCGGCCTTCTGCTCGGGAGTCAAAGTGATGCGGGTCCCGCCCTTGGAGTGTCCATAATACCCTCGTGATTTGCGTCGGTTAGCGGTCTAGTCCAGCGAAATCAGATCTCACTTTTTAGTCGAACCGTAAATTTAGCGTGAATGGAGGC
>Ga0075421_100000582_pt1 | contig 38818 bp, 24 predicted proteins | sample SoiMetdeltSBSDD5_FD_75292 | JGI IMG/M metagenome (GOLD analysis project Ga0075421, IMG submission 75292) | Bulk soil microbial communities from a Populus tree surrounding site in Tennessee, USA - Soil MetaG P. deltoides SBSDD5 | ecosystem: Environmental > Terrestrial > Soil > Tree plantation... | reverse complement strand
GCCGCCACGCATTCGTTGCGCGAGCGGTCGCACGCCGACCCGGCGCTCGACCAGCAGGCGCAGACGGAGGCGCCGGACTTGGAAGGCGCCGTGAGCACGAGGTGCGCGCGGACCGGCTTGTCCCGCCGGTCGTCGAAGCAGAAGCGTCCGTCGTCCTCGCTGGCGGCCAGCGAGAAGAGGTCGCGGTCGAGCGCGCCGCCGAAGGTGCCGCGCGCCTGTCCGCCGCGTGCCGTCGGGTACGAGGCGAGCACGGGCACCCTGGAATCCCAGGCGTCCGGCAGGTCCGATCCGGAGCCGGCCTCGTCGCCGAGGCATTCCGAGGCGGTGATGCCCCGCGCTGGGGGCTCGCCCGCGGCCCCGTCGGCGACGACGCCGGCGGCCGCGAGGAGCTCGCAGGCGAGGCCGCCGGCCTCGTCGAAGCCGGCCACGTAGCTGCCGCTCGGACAGCGCCGGCCGGCGAGCTCGAGGCGTCCCGCCGGCCCCGGCGGTCCCTGCGGACCGGCCTCGCCGCGCGGTCCCGCCGGCCCGGTCAGCCCTGTGGCTCCGGCCGCGCCCGCTACCCCCGCCGGTCCTGCCGGACCGGTCTCGCCCCGCTGCGCCTCGGCACGCGGTGCGCGTTCCGGACGCTCCGGACGCTCGGCCTCCGCGAGGTTGGGGAGGGTGACGTGGAAGACGTCGTAGTCGGACAGCTTCGAGCCGCGGGCGACGATCAGCAGGTACGAGCCGGAGGGAAAGCGGTCGGGGAGCGTCGCCACCACCTGCCCGAGGTCATGGCTCACCACCTCGAGGTCTTCCACGCCGAGCGTGACCCGCGGCGCCTCCTCGCCGAAGTCGAGGCCGGTGACGATCAGCGTGTGCGACGCGCGGTCGGCGTGTGCGCTGATGACGACCACCTGCTCGGATGCCGCGTCGTCCGCGCGCAGCGCCGGCGACGAGGCGAGGGCCGCGGCGACGGCGAGAGCGAGCGCGAGCGTGAGGCGGGACATGGGGCGGGAGAGCAGCATCGAGCCTCCGTGGGTGTCTGTTTCTACGAGCCGGGGGCGGCACGCGTGCAGGCGGTCGTGCAGGGCGGCAATGTATCACCGGGAGACAACTGCGGAACTAGCGTCGTCTCAGTGAGTTGCACGACGACATGCTAGCATCGCCCGACTCGATGGCGATGCGTTCGGTGGACGACGAGGCCCTCCTCCTCGAGGTCTCGGACCTCCAGGAAGGGGACCGCGTCATCTCCTTCCTCACCCGCCACCACGGCCGCAAGCGCGGCGCCGCGCGGGGAGCCCGGCGCCGCTACAGCCGCTTCGCCGGGCAGCTCCAGCCGCTCGCCAAGGTGCACGTCAACTGGTTCGAGCGCGAGGACCGCGACCTCGTGCGTGTGCGCGACGTCGAGATGCTGCGCCCGCCGCACCGGCTCGGCGGCGATCTCGAGGGGATCCTCCTCGGCTGCTACCTGGCCGAGCACGCGCTCGTCTTCGCGCCCGAGAACGAGGGCAACGAAGTGCTCTACCGCCTCCTCGACACCACGGTGGAGGCGCTCATCGGCGGCGTCGACCGCGGTCTCGCGGCGCGTTACTTCGAGCAGTGGGTGTTGCGGCTCGCCGGCGTCTTCCCGCCGCCGCGGCACTGCCCGCTCTGCGGCGACGATCTCGTGGACGGGGCGTTCCTGCCGCGCGGCGGAGATGCCCTGCTCTGCCGGCGCTGCGCCGGCGGACGCGCCGGCATCAGCCTGGACCCCGAGACCGTCGCGTTCCTGATGCGCGCACACCGCGAGCCGCTCGGCGCGCTCGCGGCCACCGTGCCTGCCGCGGCGGTGCTGGCGCGGGTGGAGCAGGTCTGCGGTGAGGTGCGGCGCGGCTTCCTCCAGCACGAGCTCAAGAGCTACGAGGTGATGCAGCGGACCCTGGCCGCCGCGCGCTGAGCGCGCTGCCGCCCCCCGCCCGACCCCCACCCTGGGTTGGTCTGCCACCCCTCTCACCCCTGCCTCTCTCTCCCCTCGCCGGGGAGAGAGGGGTCCAGAACCCAACGAGCGCTCGTGGTCGGGGGAGAGAGGCGAAGAGTCTGAACAGCCTTCCTGGCATTCCTCCTCGGACGCGATAGGCTCCGCCACTTCGACGACGCCTGAGACAAACCCATGAAGTCCTTCCAGGAGCTCATCCTCTCCCTCACCCAGTTCTGGGCGGGGCAGGGGTGCGTGTTGCAGCAGCCCTACGACCTCGAGGTGGGCGCGGGCACCATGCACCCGGACACCTTCCTCCGCGTGCTCGGCCCCGAGCCGTGGAAGGTCGCCTACGTCCAACCCTCGCGACGCCCCGCCGATGGGCGCTACGGCGACAACCCCTTCCGGCTGGGCAAGCACTACCAGTTCCAGGTCATCTTGAAGCCCGCCCCGGACGACGTGCAGGCGCTCTACGTCAGGAGCCTCGAGGCGATGGGCCTCGACCTGCGCGTCCACGACCTCCGCTTCGAGGAGGACAACTGGGAGGCGCCGACGCTCGGCGCGTGGGGCGTCGGCTGGCAGGTGATGCTCGACGGCATGGAGATCACGCAGTTCACGTATTTCCAGCAGGCGGGGGGCCTCGACCTGCAGCCGATCTCGGCGGAGATCACCTACGGGCTCGAGCGCATCACCATGTTCCTCGGCCTCTCGCGCAGCATCTACGACATCGAGTGGGTGCCCGGCGGGCCGAGCTACGGTCAGGTGCGGCACCAGGAGGAGTACGAGCTGTCGAAGTATTACTTCGAGCTCGCCGACGTTTCGTTCCTCCAGGCGCAGCTCGACGGCTGGGAGCGCGAGGCGAAGCGCTGCCTCGCCGAGAAGCTGGTGCTGCCCGCCTACGAGGGAGCGCTCAAGTGCTCGCACCTCTTCAACGTGCTCGACGCACGCGGTGCGGTCTCGGTGACCGAACGCGTGGCGTTGATGAAGCGGGTGCGCGACCTCGCCGTCGCCTGCGCCCACGAATACGTGGCGAGCCGCGAGCGCCTGGGCTTCCCGCTGCTCCCGAAAGCGCGCGAGGAGGAGGCCGCCCGTGGCTGAGCCGGCGTCCGCGAGCACGACGGCCGGCGCCAGCTCCGCCGGAAGCTCCGAGCTCCTGCTCGAGGTGCGCTGCGAGGAGATCCCAGCCCGCATGCTCGAGGGCGCCACGCGCGAGCTCGCGACGCGCGTCTTCGAGGAGCTGATGGGCAAGGGCGTCGGGCCGCGCGAGGTCGAGACCGGCTTCACCCCGCGCCGTCTCGTGCTCGTGCTCAAGGGGCTGCCGGCGCGCGCCAAGGACGTGGAGGAGGTGGTCACCGGGCCGCCGGTCACCGCCGCGTTCGGCGCCGACGGCGCCCCGACCAAGGCCGCGCTCGGCTTCGCGCAGCGGCTGGGACTCGCACCGGAGGCGCTCGAGCGCGTGCGCACCGAGAAGGGCGAATACGTTGCGGGGCGCCGGCACATCGCCGGGCGCACCACCGCGGAGATCCTCGCCGAGGTGCTGCCGCACGTGCTGCTCGGCATCTCCTGGGCGAAGACCATGAAGTGGGGGAGCGGCGTCGGGCCCTGGGTGCGTCCCGTGCACGGCGTGGTGGCGCTCCTCGACGGCGAGGTGGTGCCGATCGAGCTCTTCGGCGTGCGAGCCGGGCGCGAGACGGTCGGCCATCCGACGCTGTCGCCGGCGCCGTTCGCGGTTTCCGGCAGCGACGACTACCGTGCCGGGCTCGCCTCACGGGGCATCGAGGTGCGCTTCGACGTCCGTTGCCGCAGGCTCGCCGAGGAGATGGCGGCGCGCGCCGCGGCGCACGGCGGGCAGCTCGTGGACGATCCGGGTCTGCTTGCCAAGCTCGGCGCCATCTGCGAGATCCCGGGCGTCATGGAAGGCGGCTTCGACCGCGGGCTGCTCGAGCTGCCGCGCGAGGTGCTGGGCACGAGCCTGCGCGACCACCAGAGCGCCTTCACGGTGGAGCGCGACGGGGTGATGCTGCCGCTCTTCCTCACCGTCATGGACCGCCCCGACGACCCGGTGGGCCGCGTGCGGGCCGGCAACGAATGGGTGGTGGCAGCGCGGCTCGCCGACGCGCGCTTCTTCTGGGAGGAGGACCGCAAGGTACCGCTCCCCGAGCGTGCGGCGCAGCTCTCCCACCTCACGTTTCACGAGAAGCTCGGCAGCTACGCCGACAAGGCGGCACGCCTCGCCGCCCTCGCGCGCGCCGTCTGCGAGGCCCTCGGCTGGCGTGAGGACGTGCCCGCTGCCGAGACGGCGGCCGGCCTGCTCAAGGCCGACCTGACCACCGAGATGGTCAAGGAGTTCACCTCGCTCCAGGGGGCGATGGGCGGCATCTACGCCCGCGAGGAGGGGCACTCCGAGCCGGTCTGGCAGGCGATCTACGACCAGTACCTGCCGGCCTCGGTGGACGACGCCGTGCCGCGCGGGCGGGTGGGCGTCGCCTGCGGCCTCGCCGATCGCATCGACACGCTCGTCGGCATGTTCGGCCTCGGCCTCGTGCCCACCGGGACCAAGGACCCGTTCGGCCTGCGGCGCGCCGCGCAGGGCATCCTCCGCATCCTGCTCGAGAACGAGCTGCCGCTGGCGCTCGAGCCGGTCGTGCGCGCGGCCGCCGCGCTCTACGGCGACCGGCTCAAGCGGAGCGCCGACCAGATCGTCGCCGACCTGCGCCCCTTCGTCGCCGACCGCATCCGCTATCTGCTCGGCCGGCGGGAGCTCGCCTACGACGAGATCGAGGCGGCTCTCGCCAGCGGAGTCGAGGCGGCGGACCTCACGGTGAGCGACCTCGCGTCGCGCGCCAAGGCGCTGCACCAGGTGCGCGGCGAGCAGGCGTTCCTTGCCGTCGTCCTCGCCGCGAAGCGGATCGCCAACATCACCAAGGGGCAGCCGGAGCACGCGCTCGACGCGGCGGCGCTCGGCGAGCCGGCGGAGCGCGCCCTCCACGAGGAGCACGGCAAGCTCGCCGGGGCCATCGACGCCGCGCTCGGCGCTCGCGACTACGCCGGCGCCCTGCGCGCCATCGGCTCGCTCGCCGAACCGCTCGAGCGCTTCTTCGCCGAGGTCATGGTGATGGCGGACGACCCCAAGGTGCGCCAGAACCGCCTGGCGCTGTTGCAGGCGATCGGGCGCACGCTGTCGCGCGTCGCGCGGCTCACCGAGATGGTGGTCGAGAAGGCCGAATACCGGTCGTAGCCGCCGGAGGTTCCATGGGCCGTTCCCACACCGAGCTCGCTGAGACGCTGCGCCTCACCCCCGGCAAGCGGGTGCGGCTCGCGAAGATCGACACCGACGACACGCTGGGGCTCCCGGGCAAGGAGGAGTCTGCCAGGGCGCTCGGGAAACACGTCGAGCGCATCGCCGAGCTGCAGGAGCGCCTCTACGCCGAGGGCAAGCGGGCGCTGCTCGTCGTCTTCCAGGCGCTCGACGCCGGCGGCAAGGACGGCACCACGCGCGCCGTCTTTCGCGGCGTGAATCCCCAGGGTGTCCGGGTCGTCGGCTTCAAGGCCCCGTCCGCCGAGGAGCTCGCCCACGACTATCTCTGGCGCATCCACCACGCGATGCCGCGGCGTGGAGAGATCGGCATCTTCAACCGCAGCCACTACGAGGACGTGCTGGTGGTGCGCGTGGACTCGCTCGTGCCCGAGGAGGTCTGGTCGGCCCGCTACGACCAGATCAACGCCTTCGAGCGCCACCTCGTCGACAACGGCACGCAGATCCTCAAGTTCTTCCTGCACATCAGCCGGGAGGAGCAGGCCGAGCGGTTGCGCGAGCGCGTGACCGACCCCGCGAAGCGGTGGAAGTTCTCGCCCGACGACCTCCGCAAGCGGGTGCAGTGGGACGACTACCAGCGCGCCTACGAGGACGCGCTGCAGCGCTGCACCACCGAGCACGCTCCCTGGCACGTCATCCCCGGCGACCGCAACTGGGTGCGCAACCTCGCCGTCGCCGCGATCGTCCGCGCCAAGCTCGAGGATATGGACCCGCAGTTCCCGCAGCCGAAGTGGGATCCCGCGACCATCGTCGTCGAGTAGCGCGTCCCGGAGCCAGGAGCGCTCCCCGGAGCGTCCCTGCGAGATCGTCGGCGAAGTTGGCATCCCAGCCCCTCCGGCGGGGTGGGCACGATCGCCCGCATCGCGGCTAGAATCGCCTCACCAACGCCGGCAGAGAGGAGCGCGCCAATGGCTGCGAAGCTCGTCTACTCCTTCGGTGAGGGGGGCGCGGATGGCGCCAACGCGGACAAGCTGCTGCTCGGCGGCAAGGGGGCCGGTCTCGCCGAGATGAGCCGGCTGGGGATCCCGGTCCCGCCGGGGTTCACCATCACCACCGAGGTCTGCGCTTTCGTCCAGGCGCACGGCGGGGGATACCCGGAGGCGCTCCGCGACGAAGTGGAGGAGCACCTCCGCGTGCTGGAGCGGCGCATGGGGCGCCGCTTCGGCGATGCCGCGGATCCGCTGCTCGTCTCGGTGCGCTCCGGCGCCGCGATCTCGATGCCGGGGATGATGGACACCATCCTCAACCTCGGATTGAACCGCGACGGCGTGCGCGGCATGGAGGCGGCCGGCTGCGACCCGCGCTGGGCCCGCGACTGCTACCGGCGGCTCCTGCAGATGTACGGCGACGTGGTGCTCGAGGTGGACAAGGAGCGCTTCGAGGCGCGCCTCTCCGACGCGCGCGCCCGCGAGGGTGTCGCCACCGACGCCGAGCTCGGCGCGGCGGCCCTCGACGACGTGATCGCCGCGTACGAGTCCTTGCTGGCCGAGGCGGGCAAGCCCTTCCCGCAGGAGCCGCGCGAGCAGCTCTGGGGCGCCATCGGCGCCGTCTTCGGCAGCTGGGACAACCGGCGAGCGCGCGACTACCGCCGCCTCCACGGCATCTCCGAGAGCCTGGGCACCGCCGTCAACGTGCAGGCGATGGTGTTCGGCAACCGGGGGCCCGACTGCGCGACCGGTGTCGCGTTCACGCGCAATCCCGCCACCGGCGAGCGGAAGTTCTTCGGCGAATACCTGGTGAACGCGCAGGGTGAAGACGTCGTGGCGGGGATCCGCACGCCGCAGTCGATCGAGGGACGCGACGGCGATGCCGGCATGCGCCGCGACTTCCCGGCCGCGTACGAGCAGCTCCACGAGGTGGCGGGACGCCTCGAGCGCCACTTCCGCGACATGCAGGACCTCGAGTTCACCGTCGAGGCGGGCAAGCTCTTCCTGCTGCAGACGCGGGGCGGCAAGCGCACCGGCCCGGCCGCCGTGCGCATCGCCGTCGAGATGGCGGAGGAAGGTCTGCTGCGGGCCGAAGAAGCCGTACAGCGCGTCGAGCCCGAGCAGCTCGCGCAGCTGCTCGCGCCCGGCTTCGACATCGAGGAGAAGCGGCGCGCGGTCGCCGGCGGGCGCCTGCTCGCCCGCGGACTGCCGGCGGGGCCCGGCGCGGCCTGCGGCAAGATGGCGCTCACTGCCGAGCGGGCAGCGGAGATGGCGGCGCACGGCCCGGTGCTCCTGGTGCGCGAGGAGACCTCGCCCGAGGACATCGTCGGCATGCACGCCTCGAGCGGAATCCTCACCGCGCGCGGCGGCATGACCTCGCACGCCGCGGTCGTCGCCCGCGGGCTCGGCAAGCCGTGCGTGGTCGGCGCCGAGGCGCTGCACGTCGACAGCCGCGGCGGCGTCCTGCGAGTGGGGGAGCGCGTGCTCCACGAGGGGGACGAGCTGTCGATCGACGGCAGCACGGGCGAGGTGATCGCCGGCAAGCTCCACCCGCACCCGTCGCCGATCATCCGCGAGGTGGTCGAGGGGGTGGCCGCCGCGGACCCGCGCCCGGCGGAGGCGTTCACCCGCCTGCTGGGCTGGGCCGACGCCGCGCGCCGCCTCGAGGTGCGTGCCAACGCCGACACGCCCGAAGACGCCCGCGTCGCGCGGGCCTTCGGAGCCAGAGGGATCGGCCTCTGCCGCACCGAGCACATGTTCTTCGCCGAGGACCGCATCGCCTGGGTGCGGCAGATGATCCTCGCCCACGACGAGGGGGAGCGGAAAGCGGCGCTCGCACAGCTGCTGCCCGTACAGCAAGCCGACTTCGAGGGGATCTTCGCCGCCATGAACGGGATGCCGGTCACGGTGCGCCTCCTCGACCCGCCGCTGCACGAGTTTCTACCGCACGAGCCGAAGGCCATCGCCCGGCTCGCCGGGCAGATGGGCCTCGACGCGGCGCGCGTCGAGGATGCCGTGCACGCCCTCGAGGAGGTCAACCCGATGCTCGGCCACCGCGGCTGCCGGCTCGGGCTCACCGCGCCGGACATCTACCGCATGCAGGTGGAGGCGATCGCCCGCGCCGCGTGCAATCGCAAGCGGGCCGGAGACGAGGTACTGGTCGAGATCATGCACCCGCTCGTCGGCACCGAGGAAGAGATCGCGGAGCTGCGCCGCCTGACGCAGGAGGTGGTCGAGCGCGTGCTGGGCGAGGAGCGCCTCCAGCTGCCCGTCCTCATCGGCACCATGATCGAGGTGCCGCGCGCCTGCACGGTCGCCGATCGCATCGCCGCCCACGCCGACTTCTTCTCCTTCGGCACCAACGACCTCACGCAGATGACGTACGGCTTCTCGCGCGACGACGTCGGCCGCTTCCTGCCGCTCTACGTCGAGCAGGGGATCCTCCCCTTCGACCCCTTCGCGCGGCTCGACGAGGAGGGCGTCGGCCAGCTCGTGGCGATGGCCTGCGAGCGCGGCCGCCGCACCAAGCCGTCGCTCAAGCTCGGCATCTGCGGCGAGCACGGAGGTGAGCCGCACTCGGTCGCCTTCTTCGACTCGGTGGGGCTCGACTACGTGTCGTGCTCGCCCTACCGCGTGCCGATCGCGCGCCTTGCGGCGGCCCGCTGCCGCCTCAAGATGGACCGCGCCGCCGAGGCGGCCTGACCTCGAGGCGCACCGGCGGCGCGGGCGCAGCGCATCACAGGCCCGCGGTGAAGGCGTTCATCGCCGCAGGAGCGCTTTCCAGACGAGGATGTGGCGCGACCGCAAGGAGTGTGTGGACGATTGATGCCTCGCCTCGCCGCGAGCCCGGCAGTTCGCATCGCCGCGTTGCCGCGCCGGCCTCGGCCGGCGGAGCGCGGGCAGCGGCACCCGTGGCCGCTCCTCGTCTGCCTCCTCCTCGCCGCGCTGTCGCCGGCCGTCGCCCACGCGGCCCTGCCGTTCTCCGACGGCTTCGAGAGCGGCGACACGACGCAGTGGGGCTCTCAGGACGGTCTGCCGGCGGGCGGCTCGACCTTCGTGGCCCAGCTGACCCCGCAGAGCGGAGCGGCGAGCCTCGGCAGCGGCACGGCGACCCTGGTGCTCTCGGCTGACACCTCGCGCGGCAGCTTCCGCTTCGGCTTCTCCAATCTGACCGGACCGCTCACCGGCGCGCACGTCCATGCGCCCGACGGGCAGATCCTCTTCGACATCGACACCGCTCCCGTGGAGGCGGACGGCAGCCGCACCTGGATCATCGTCGGCGTCGGTACCTGGACCCGGCAGCAGATCCTCGTCGCCCTCGAGGCCGGCCAGTGCTACGTCAACCTCCATACGGCCAGCTACCCGTCGGGCGAGATCAAGGGCTTCCTGCGCCACGTCCAGGGCAGCACCACCTTCACGCCGCCGCCACCTCCGCCGACGCTGCCGCCGGGGAACCCCGATGCCGCCGCGGCCGCGCGCTTCCTCCGTCAGGCGACCTTCGGACCGACGCTCGCCACCATCGCCGGCCTCCAGAGCCGCGGCTATGCGGGCTGGATCGCCGACCAGCGGGCGCTCCCCACCGCCTCGCACCTCGCCTACGTCGACGGCCTCCCCGGCGACCCCGACGATCTCGCGTCCTGGAACGCCCGCGAGTCGATCTGGAAGCAGATGATCCTCGGTCCCGACCAGCTTCGCCAGCGGGTCGCCTTCGCGCTCTCCGAGCTGCTGGTGGTCTCCGACCAGGACGACGACCTCTTCCACGCCAGCGCCACCGCCGGCTACATGGACACGCTCGAGCGCGACGCGTTCGGCAACTTCCGCACCCTGCTCGAAGACGTCACCCTGTCGCCGGGGATGGGCGTCTACCTCGACATGGCGAGCAACGACAGGGAAGACGCCGAGAGCGGCCGCAACCCCAACGAGAACTACGCGCGCGAGCTGCTGCAGCTGTTCTCGATCGGTCTCTACCAGCTCCACCCCGACGGCACGCTCAAGCTCGGGCAGGACGGCCTGCCCATCCCGAGCTACGACCAGGAAACCATCCGCGGCTTCGCCAAGGTCTTCACCGGCTGGACGTTCGGCGGCCAGGACCACGACCTGGACTGGCGGTTCTACTGGCCCGAGTGGGACTTCCGCCGGCCGATGGAGCTGTGGCCCGAGCACCACTCGCCGTCCGCCAAACCCCTGCTCGACGGCGTGGTGCTGCCCGCCGGGCAGGGTGGGGCGCAGGATCTCGACGCCGCGCTCGACAACGTCTTCGCCCACCCCAACGTCGGGCCGTTCGTCTGCAAGCACCTCATCCAGCGGCTGGTCACCAGCAACCCTTCGCCGGCCTACGTCTACCGCTGCGGCCAGACCTTCGCCAACGACGGCAGCGGCGTGCGCGGCAACCTGGCGGCGGTGGTCTCCGCCATCCTGCTCGACTGGGAGGCGCGGAGCCCCGACGTGCTCACCCAGCGGGGTTACGGGCAGGCCCGTGAGCCCGTGCTGCGTTTCGTCGAGCTGTTGCGCGCGCTTCACGCGCAGCCGCCGGCGGACGGCCGCTTCCGCTACTACTGGATCGGCGAGCCGACCTGGGGCCTGGCGCAGATGCCGCTCGACGCGCCGACGGTGTTCAACTTCTTCCAGCCCGACTGGGCGCAGCCGGGCGCCGTCGCCGCGGCCGGCCTGGTGTCGCCGGAGCTCCAGCTGGCCGACGAGACCAGCGCCTTCGGCACCCCCAACTTCCTGCGCGCGGTGCTGTTCGAGGGCTACGCCAACGACGACACCACGATCACCCTCGACTGGAGCGAGCTCGTCCAGGCGGCGCAGCAGAGCAACGCCGCGCTGCTCGACCGCGTCAACTTGCTGTTCTTCGCCGGCCGCATGCCGGCGGCGACGCGTACCGCCTTCGCCACCGCGCTCGCCGACCCCGACTTCCCGACCGATGAGCCCGAGCGCGTGCAGACGCTGCTCTGGGTGGTCAGCCTGACCCCCACCTTCGTGGCGAGCGAGTAGCGCCGCGACGACCTGGGACGACGAGGCGATCCGATATGAGGAGGCGATCCGATATGGGGAGTACAGCGCAGCGATGAGCGACCAGCGCGCGAGAGAGCAGGGCGGCCTTTGGACCCGGCGACAGTTCCTCGGCTCGGCCTGTGCGGCGGTGGGCATGACCTCGCTCGCTTCGACCGCCTTCGACCTGCGCCGCGTCGCCGCCGCGGCGATCGGCCCGACCGACTTCGGCGCGCTCGTCTGCGTCTTCCTCTACGGCGGCAACGACGGCAACAACACCATCGTGCCGCGGGGCCCGGACTATGCGTCGTACGCCGCCACCCGCGGCCCGCTGGCCCTGCCCGAGGCCTCGCTGCTCTCGATCAACGCCACCCCCGACGGTCGGCAGTGGGGACTGCACCCCAGCCTCTCCGCCGTGCGCTCGCTCTACCAGCAGAACCGCGTCGCGCTGGTCGCCAACGTGGGCCCGCTGGTGGCACCGCTCACCCTCGCGCAATACCAGGCCGGCTCGGCGGCGGTGCCGCCGCAGCTCTTCTCGCACAGCGACCAGACCTTGCATTGGCAGACCTCGCTGCCCGACCAGCCCGGCCGCACCGGCTGGGGCGGCCGCGTCGTCGACCTCGTGCACGCGCTCAACGAGAACCCGCAAGTGTCGATGGCGATGTCGGTGGGCGGCACCAACACGTTCCAGGTCGGCAACGTCGTCGCGCAGTACCAGGTCTCGCCCTGGGGTGTCATCAGCCTCGACGGCTATTCGGACGGCACCCAGTGGAACGACCCCGCCTCGACGGCGATCCGCAGCGTCATGGCACAGAGCTACGGCAACCTCTTGACCGCCGGCTATCGCGACGTCTTCCAGCGCGCCGTCGCCCAGGAGGCGACGCTCAGCGCCGCGCTGCAGTCGACGCCGCCTTTGCAGACTAGTTTCCCCGACACCGACGCCGGCCACCAGCTCCAGACGGTGGCGCGCCTCATCGCCGCGCGCGGCCCGCTCGGGCTGCGCCGGCAGGTGTTCTTCTGCGCCGTCGGCGGCTACGACACCCACAGCGAGCAGGTGGGGGCGTCCGCGCAGGTGGGCGCTCATGCCGACCTGCTCACCGAGCTCGACGGCGCCCTCGGGGCCTTCTACACCGCCACCGTGGAAATGGGCGTGCAGGGCTTGGTGACCACCTTCACCGCCTCCGACTTCGGGCGCACTTACGCCGTCAACGGCGGCGGCTCGGACCATGGCTGGGGCGGGCACCACATCGTCATGGGCGGCGCCGTCGCCGGCGGCCAGGTCTACGGCCAGATGCCGGTGCTCGCCATCGACGGGCCGGACGACGTGGGTGACGGGCGATGGCTGCCCACCACCTCGGTGGACGAATACGCGGCGACGCTGGCCCGCTGGTTCGGGGTCGCGTCGAGCGACATGGGTCTCGTCTTCCCCAACCTGGGCCGCTTCCAGCACCCGAATCTCGGCTTCATGACCTGAGGCCTCGGCCAGCTGCCGGCGAACGTCACGGCAGGTCCGAGACGGCGGCGCGTGCCGTCTCGAGACGGACCGCGCCGCCGACGTGGCTCGGCTCGAAGCGCCCTAGAAGCTCACGCGCGCGCCGACTCGCAGCGAGCGCGGTCCGGTTCGCAGCACCGGCTTGCCGTAGCCGAGGTTCACTGGCGTGGGCGACGCGTTGTCGGCCTCCTGGAAGCCCCACCGCTGATCGACCAGGATGGCGCGTTGCGCATCGAGCAAGTTGAAGACATCGCCCAGGAACGTGACCGTGACCGGCCCCAGGGTGAGCGGATACCCGAGATGGAGGTCGACCTCGTAGGTGGCGGGAGTGCGTCCCTCGGCCCCGCGCTTGGTGAGGAAGAACTCGTAGCGCCCGTAGGCGTCCGAGAAGCCGTAGCGGGTCCGCGGCGTGCCGGTCCGGTAGTAGGCCGAGGCGCCGATCTCGAGCTTCCACGGGCTGTAGTAGACGCCGGAGACCTTGAGCTGGTGGCGGCGGTCGTTGGAGAGGTCGCCGGTGTTGGTGACGCGGGAGAGGTCGCTGCCGTTGGTGAAGAAGTCGTAGTAGTCGTAGGCGGCGCTGATGTTGGGGTCGGCGCCGATGTTGGTGAACGGCGCGTACAACCCGTCGAAGTTCCCGTCGAGCTTGGAGTAGAGGTAAGAGGCGAAGGCCCGCCAGTTGTTCGACAGGCGCTTCGTGGCGTCGAGCTGCACTCCCTTGAAGACGCGCTTGGGCTTCGGCGCCGGGAAGACGCTTTCGTAGTCGAGGCCGCCGACCTGGCGCATGATCCCCTCGCCGGGGTTGCCGATGCAATACGTGCCATCCAGGAAGTGGTCGGGGTCGGTGCAGAGGAAGTCCTCGATCACCTGGCCATAGCGCCGGTAGACGCCCTTGATCCCCACGGCCAGGTCGGTGGCCACCTCGCGGTCGTAGCCGAGGATCGTCTCCTCGAGGTACTGGTTCTCGAGGTTCGGGTCCGACGGCTCGGTGAATCCGCCGAGGATCTGCGAGGCGGTGCCGATCTCGGCATCGGCCTGCGGGTCGGGGACGATGCTGGTCGGGCTGAAGTTGAAGATGCGCGGTTGCCGCTCGTAGGAGAACGAGCGGATCACCAGGTCCATCGGGATCTGCTCGTAGTAGCGGCCGAAGGAGGCGTAGAGCTTGTCGGTGGCGCCGCTCGGCGGGTCCCAGATGACTCCCAGCCGTGGCGCGTAGTCCTTCTTGAGGTCGATCTGCTTGACGCCGCCGGCGTCGAAAATCTCTTGCCGGTCCCACCGCAACCCTGCGTTGACGGTGAGGTTGGGGAGCGCCGCCCAGCGCGTCTGCAGGTAGGCGGTCGTCACCTTGTGCTCGGGCGAGGCGCTGAGCGCCGACAGCGGTGCGTTGCCGGGTGTCGCGGTGGGCGTCGTCCAGTAGAAGTGACGGTAGATCGGCCGGCTCGGGTCGACCTCGTTGGCGAGGACGGTGACCTGCTGGCCGCCGGACATCCGCTTGGAGACGTCCGCGGTCTCGCGCTCGTATTCGACTCCGCCTTTCACCTCGGTCGCACCGAAGAAGCGCGACAGCGAGCCGCCGTAGAACTCGCGCTCGAACTCCTTGCTCTGGATCAACCCGAAGCCGCCGGTCTGGAAGTTGTCGCTCGCGGCGTCGAGGAACTGCACCGAATTGCCCGCAGTGGTCGCCGGGCCCACCGAGTTCTCTTCGCGGTGGCGGGCGATCTGACCGCTCGCGGACCACGCCGTTCCGAACAACCCTTCGTAACGGAGGGCAAGGTCACGGCCGCCGAACTGCTGTTCGCCCAGGTAGGTGCTGGGCTCCCCGTTGAGGCTGTGGTTGGCGTCGTTGATCGCGCCGGTGTCGGTGCGCGGGTCCTGCAGGTAGCTGGCGATGAGCGAGTGGCTGTCGGAGAGTCGGTAGGTCAGCTTGGCGGCACCGAGGTCGCGCTCGCTCTTCGAGGTCGCTCCCGATCCCGCCTGCGGTCCCGAGTCGAGGACGCGGTCGGTGGAGTTGTCGACACGGTCGTAGGCGACGAAGAACCAGAGCTTGTCGCGCTTCAGGAAGCCGCCGAGGTCGGCGCCGAAGTCCTCCTTGGTGAAACCGGTGGTCCGCCCGGTGGTGGCGACGATCGCCTTCGACGTGTTCTGCAGGCCGTCGGCGTCGTGATAGCCGAAGACGTCGCCGTGGAGCTCGTTGCCGCCCGACTTGGTGATGACGTTGATGACGCCGCCGGTGGCCTTGCCGTGTTCGGCCTCGTAGCCGCCCGTCTTGACGTCGATCTCCTGGATGAACTCGAAGTTGAGCTCCTTCCCCTGGAAGCCGTATTCGAGATTGGTGGTGTTGACGCCGTCGACGTAGTAGACGTTTTCGGCCCCACTCGAGCCGTAGACGGTGATGGTGTTCTCGGCGGCTGGCGACGGGTTGGCGTCGGTGGACGTGCCTGGCGCCACCTGCACGACCGACGAGTAGTTGCGGCCAGTAGGCAAAGTCTGGATCTCGCGGGCCGTGAGGTTGGCGCCGACCGTGGTGCTGGTGGTGTCGATTGTGGGCGCCGTCGCCACCACGGTGATCTCCTCGGCGGTCACCGGCCGGATCGAGACGTTCAACTCGGTGTCGCGGCCGAGGGCGACCTGCACCTCGGCCTTCTCCGTGGCGAACCCTTCGAGCTTGAACGTGAGCTGGTAGGTACCGGGCGGCAGGAAGGTCAGGCGGTAGACGCCGCTGCCGTCGCTGACCGTCGTGCGGCTGCCCTGCAGCGCCGGGCTCGTGGCCTCGACCGTCACGCCGGGCATCAGAGAGTCGGCGTCGCTCGCGACCCGGCCGGTGATGCCACCAGTGGTCTGCGCCAGGGCCGCCGTCGGCAACGCCAGCAGAGTGATCAACGCGAGGATGTGGAGAAGTGGGTTCGGACGTTTCATGATCCGTGGCCTCCTGCGCGGCGCCGCTCGCGGCGTCGCGATGTTCAAGCGATGGCGTGGAATGGCGCGAGTCTATACCCGCCGTTCTCGTTCCCCGGTCGCGCCCAGCGCCCGCCAGGCCCAGTCACGCAGCACGGCAGAATGGACACCTCACCCTCCGGATCCGGGCCCCTCTCTCCCCGGCGAGGGGAGAGAGGGGTTGGGGAGAGTGGGGTGGCAGACCAACGCAGGGGAGGGGGTCGGGCGGGGGGCGGCAGCGCGCTGTGCGCGCGGGGGGGCTGCTAGCCGCCGAGCTCGGCGAGCTGCCTGCGAAGCTGGGGTTGGTTGGGGTCGATGGCGAGTGAGCGGCGGAGCGCCGTCGCGGCGCCGGTCGGGTCGCCGAGGCAGAGCCGGGCGACGGCGACCGCGGCGTGGGCCTCGGCGCGCCCCGGAGCGATCGCCACCGCGCGCTCGAAGGCGGCGAGGGCCGGTTCGCACCGCTCGCGCTCGAGATCGAGTCGCCCGGCGAGGAGCCAGAGCCGCGGGTCGGTCGGGAAGCGCTCGAGCCCCGCGGTCGCCAGTCGCGCCGCCCTCTCACGGTCGCCTGCCGCCGCGTAGCCGAGGGCGCGCGTGGCGAGCGCGTCGGCCCCCTGCGGCAGACCGCCGGCCAGGGCCTGGAAGAGCAGCAGGTCGGAGCGATCGCGATCGGCGGGCAGGTCGCGGAGCAACTCCGACAGGTTCCACGCCGCGGACGCGTCGCGCGGTGCAACCGCGAGCGCCGCCTCGAACGCGGCCCGTGCCTCGCCGGTGCGGCCCGCAGCGCGGAGGATCAGTCCCTCGTTGTCGTACGAGGCGGCCGTGCGCGTCGTGCGTCCTGGAGCGTCCTGCGCGGGCGCGGCGTCGCGGGGCGGCGCGGGGCCGGCCGCGGTCGGTTCGCCGCCCGCGGCGTAGCCGAGCGCGCGCAGCGCGGCGAGCGCTTCGTCACCACCGCGGGTTGCAGCTCCACTCTCGTCGGCGACCTCGGCCATGGGACGGTAGCCGCGCCGGTAGTCGACAGCCGCCCGCCGCGGCCCCACCGGCCGATCGAGGGCACCTTCGGCGAGGGATGGCCCTGCGAGGTCGACACCGGGCGGCAGCCGCAACAGGTCGAGGACCGTCGCGCACACCTGACGGATGCCACCCGCGGCGCCGGCGCCCGCGCGCACGCCGCGCCCCCAGAGCAGCCAGATGCCCTCGTCGCGGTGCCACTTCGCCGCCGTCCCGCGCTCCGAGGCGGAGAGCCCGACCGGGCGCTCGTCGCCCCAGCGAAAGCCGTGATCCGAGACGAGCAGCATCTGCGCTCCCCGCTGCTCCGCGAGTCGCCGGTATGCCCCGAGCAGCTCGTCGACGTGCCGGAAGTAGGCCTCGGGCACGCCGCCCCAGCGCACGACGTCGCCCGGAGCGATCCCGGGAAGGGCCGGCGCGACGTAGCGCGCGAAGGCGTGGCCGATGCTGTCGGTCCCCTGCAGGTAGAGGACGGCGAGGTCGGGATCGATCTCCACGATGGCGTCGCGGAAGAGCGCGTCGTAGGCGGCGGTCTCGACGAGAATGCGGCGGAGCGCGGTGAGCGGGTCGGCGTAGGGGTCGGCGCCGAGCTTCGCGGTGTCGAGGTCGGACGACGCGAGCGGCCGGCCGTCGACGGCGTTGACGTAGGTGCGGAGGGCGACGACATCCGCCGCCGCCTGCGCGCGCGAGAGGCGCTCGCGCGCCCAGGCCGCCCGCTCCGTCGGCGCGACCGATCCCGCGGGAGCCTCGTCGGGGTGGAGGAACGAGAAGAAGCGATCGGCGACGACGAGCCCGTTCACCGGCTCCGCCGGGTGCGTCGCCCAGAACCCGAGGACGACGACCCGCCGCTGGGCCGCGCTCGCCATGTTCCAGATCGCCGGCACGCGGCGCTCCGAGCTGGTGATCGGCTCGGGGACCCCGTCGGCGGGACGCAGGCGGGCGAAGTCGAGGATGCGGTGCTCGAGCGGCGAGACGCCCGTCATCATCGTCGTCCAGAGGATCGGCGAGAGCGGGGGCTGCTCGGTGGTGAGCGTGCCGCGCCGCCCCTCGCGCACCAGCCGCGCCAGCTCGGGCATCGAGCCGGCGGCCATGAGTCGATCGAGATGCCTCCAGTCGGCGCCGTCGAGGCCGATCACCCAGACGGGCGTGCGGCTCGACGGGCGCGACGATGGCTCGCTCGCTTCGCGCCGGCAGGCGGCGACCGCCGCCGCCAAGGCCAGGGCGGCGAAGGCGGCAGCGGTGCGGCGCGAGCGGGTCCTCGGCACGGCGCGAATGATGGCACGGGCTGGCGTCCTGGCACCGCGTGTTACCGTGCCGGCGTGCCTGCGCGCATCCGCCTCCTGGGCGACCACCTGATCAGCCAGATCGCCGCCGGCGAGGTCGTCGAGCGGCCCGCCTCGGTGGTCAAGGAGCTGGTCGAGAACGCGCTCGACGCCGGCGCCCGGACGGTGAGCGTCGACCTCGAGGCGGGCGGGCGGCGGCGCATCGTCGTCACCGACGACGGCAACGGCATGGGCCGCGACGACGCACTACTGGCCTTCGACCGCCATGCGACGAGCAAGATCGCCGTCTTCGAGGATCTGCTCCGGGTGGGTACGCTCGGCTTCCGCGGCGAGGCGCTCGCCGCCATCGCCGCCGTGTCGCGGGTCGAGATGGTCACCGCCGAAGAGGGAAACGGCGCCGAGGAAGAGGAGGGAGGCGATCCGGGCCCCTCTCTCCCCAGCGAGGGGAGAGAGGGGTTGGGGAGTGAGGGGTGGCAGACCAACCCAGGGGAGGGGGTCGGGAGGGTGGCGGCAAGCGCGCGCAGCGCGCTGGGGGTGGGATGGAGGGTGCGCATCGAGGGCGGCCGCGTGCTCGGCGTGGAGCCGGCGGCGCGTGCCCGTGGGACCACCATCGAGATCGCCTCGCTGTTTTTCAACGTGCCGGCGCGACGGAAGTTCCTGAAGACCGCCGCCACCGAGCTGCGGCGCGCCGTCGAGGTGGTGCAGGGGTACTGCCTGACGCGCCCCGAGGTGCGCTTCGAGCTGCGTCACGAGGGGCGCACGTTGATCTCTGCGCCGGCGGCGGGCGGTGGGGAGGTGGGGGCGCGCGAGCGCATCCGGCAGCTCTTCGGCAACGACGTCGCCGACGACCTCATCGAGTTGCCGACGTCGCGCCGCGGCGGCGAGGTCATCGGCGGGTTCGTGGGCCGGCCGGCGAGCGCCCGGGCGCGACGGCTCTTCGTCTTCGTCAATGGTCGGTTGCTGCGTGACCGCACGCTCCTCGCCGCCTACTACGGCGCCGTCCGGGAGGAGTGGAAGAGCGAGGAGGCGCCGTCGCTCTTCCTCTTCGTCGCCGTCCCTCCCGAGGAGGTGGACGTCAACGTCCACCCGCAGAAGGCGGAGGTCCGGTTCCGCGACCCCGGCCTCGGCGAACGCGTGCGGACCGTGCTGCGGGCGGCCCTGCGCGGCGCGCGCGGGGAGGCGGAGGCGCCGCTCGTGGCGGTGCGCTCCTTCGGCGCGCCGCCCGCCTGGGAGGGGCTCGGTGCTCCGGCGTACCCGGGCGCGTCGTCCGCGAACCCGACTTCATCAGAAAGCTCGAGCTGGCCCGCGGCGGTGGCCGAGCCGCCGCTCGACTGGCCGTCCTCGGTGGCGGGCGACGCGAAGATCGCCGAGGTGCGTTACCCGGCGCCGGCACCCGTTCCGCTTTCGGGCCCCGGTGGCGGGCGGGCCTCCGTGCGGCTGCTCGGACAGTACAAGGGGTCACTGGTGCTGCTCGAGGCGCCGGACGCGCTGCTGCTGCTCGACCAGCACGCGGCGCACGAGCGCGTCCTCTACGAGCAGCTGGCGCGTGCCCTCGCCGCCGCGACGCCGGCCGTGCAGCGTCTGCTCGTGCCGCGGCTGCTGCCCCTCGGCCCCGCCGAGGCATTGCGCCTCGCCGAGCTCGCGCCCGAGCTCGCGCCGCTGGGCTTCCTCCTCGAGCCGCTCTCGGGCGGCGACGTGGCGCTCATGGCAGTGCCGGCGGTGCTCACTGCCGAAGATGCCGAGGGCCTCCTCGTCGCGCTTGCCGGCGAGGACGAAGGTCCCGGGGACCCGGCGCGCCTCCGCGAGCGCGTGCTCGGCAACGTCGCCGCGAGCCGCGCCTGCCGCGGAGCGATCAAGATCCACCATCCGCTCTCGGGCGCCGCGATGGAGCAGCTCGTCTCGCAGCTCCTCGCCTGCGAGGACCCCTACACCTGCCCGCACGGGCGGCCGACGATGCTGGCGATGCGCGACGCCGAGCTCGAGCGGCGCTTCTGGCGGCGATGACGACCCTCGCCGCGATCGCCGAGCTCGAGGCGCGGCTCGGCCACACCTTCGCCGACCGCGAGCTCCTCGCCCGCGCCCTCACGCACCGCTCGGCGAGCCAGGAGGGAGGCGAGCGGGCCTCCTACGAGCGCCTCGAGTTCCTGGGCGACGCCGTCCTCGGCACGCTCGTCGCCGAGTGGCTCTACCGGGAGCTCGAAGGCGGCGACGAGGGGGAGCTGTCGAAGGTCAAGGCCTACCTGGTGAGCGAGTCGGTGCTGGCGGGCTACGCCGCCGCCCTGTCGCTCGGGCCGCTGTTACGGCTCGGCGTGGGGGAGGAGCGTTCGGGCGGTCGCGGCAAGCCGTCGCTCCTCGCCGACACGGTCGAGGCGCTGCTCGGTGCGCTCTACCTCGACGGCGGGATCGAGGCGGCGCGCCGGCTCGTCGCACCACTCCTCGTCTCCGGGTTCGCAGCCTGGCGCTCCGGGGCCGCCGCGGGCGACGCCAAGACCGCCCTCCAGGAGCGTTTGCAGGGAGAGGGGAAGGAGCCGCCCGACTACCGCCTCGTCGAGTCGAGCGGCCCCGACCACCAGAGGCGGTTCGTCGTCGAGTGCTGGGCCGACGGCCGGCTCCTCGGCCGTGGCGAGGGGTCGAGCAAGAAGCGCGCGGAGCAGGCCGCCGCGGGGGTGGCGCTGTCGCTGCTCGACTCCGCGCTACTGGATCGTTAGCTCGCCCATGCCGCCGGTGGCGCGGATGTGGACTCTCGGCAGCCCCGCCGGCAGGTTGGCGGTCGGCTCGTCGAACACCTGACGGTCGCCGATCGAGACGCGCGCGTGGTCGACGATGGCCCCGGCCTCGTCGCGGCCGGGGAGCTGCACCTCCGAGTCGCCCATGCCGAGACGGAGCGTGACGTCGCCGTCGTTGCGCCAGCGCCCGGAGAGGTCGAGGAGCAACTCGCCCATGCCGTGGTGGAGCTCGAGCAGCTTCGGGCTGGCGTTGCCCGCTCCGAGGACGCGGATCTCGCCGACCGAGCCGTCGAGGCGCAGCAGGTCGAGGGGCTGCGCCGTCGGCTCGAGGAAGGAGATGCGGTGGCTGCCGGCGCCGAGGTCGAGGTCGACCTCCGCGAGCGACAGGCCGCCGAGCGCGAGCTCGCTCTCGCCGAGGGAGACCTTGCCCTCGATCGACAGACGGTGGTCCCTGGGGAGACGCAGCCGCAGCCTGCTCGCGTCGCGGTTGTGGCCGTGGCCGGCGAAGAGGGCGAGGCCCTTGCCCCCGAACTGCAGGCGATAGATCCAGGTGCCCCCGGGCTCGTTGGTGAGCCGCTCCTCCAGGCGGTAGCGGGCGCCGTCCCAGTCGCCCTCGAGGCGCAGCGGCGAGCCCGGCGGTCCGGCGATCACGTCCACCTCGGCCATGCGCACGCGGAGGATGACGAGCCCCTGCCCGGCGGGGAGGGGGTGCTCGATGATCCGGTGCTGCGGCTCACTCTTGCCGCCGTCGTCCGCGACGGCGATGAGGCCCCAGAGGACGGTGCCGGGGATGACGACGAGCGCCAGCAGGGCGAGGCAGCCCACCACCCAGCAACCGCGGCTTTTTCCCACGGCGGGGTCAGCCTGCACGGGGTCGGCGGGGCTCATCGCCGGGGCCCCGGTCGCCGGCAGGGGGCCGTGTCGCACTTCCCGGTCGTGGTCTCGTTCATCTCGCCCTCCTGAAAGGCACTACGGCGGCGGCGGCGGCGTGTTTCACCGCCTCGGCTACACTGCGTTCCCCCCGCTGGGTTCCCCGGAAGTGGCCCGGGGAGCGTAGCGGTCTCGAAGCCGAAGCGGAAAACCGAGCAAGAGGTGGGACGGTGAGCGAGCAGACGGAGATCACGACCATGCCCAGGGACGTTCCGGTGCGACACCTGCGCGACCACGACGGCGAGCTGGTGAGCGTGCGCGGCTGGGTGGCGTCGTCGCGCTCGTCGGGGAAGATCGCCTTCCTCCAGGTGCGCGACGGCAGCGGTGTCGTGCAGTGCGTCGTGAGCCGGCGCGACGTCCCCGAGGCGACCTGGGAGGCGGCGGTCACCGTCACCCAGGAGAGCACGGTGCACGTCGTGGGGAAGGCGCACCGCGACGACCGCGCGCCCGGCGGCGTCGAGCTGCACGTCACCGAGATCGAGGTGCTGCACCTGACGCAGGACTTCCCGATCACCAACAAGGAGCACGGAACGGCGTTCCTCATGGAGCACCGCCACCTCTGGCTGCGCTCCAGCCGCCAGCGCGCGGCGTTGCGGGTGCGCAGCGAGGTCGAGCAGGCGATCCGCGACTTCTTCTACGAGCGCGCCTACACCCTCATCGACTCGCCGATCCTCACCCCGGCGGCGTGCGAGGGCACGGCGACGCTCTTCGAGACCGACTACTTCGGCGACAAGGCCTACCTGTCGCAGTCGGGGCAGCTCTACCTCGAGCCGGCCGCCGCCGCCTTCGGCAAGGTCTATTGCTTCGGCCCGACCTTCCGCGCCGAGAAGAGCAAGACGCGGCGGCACCTGATGGAGTTCTGGATGGTCGAGCCCGAGGTGGCGTTCCTCGAGTTCGCCGGCCTGTGCGACCTCGCCGAGGAGTTCGTCGTCTACCTCGTCGGCCGCGTCCTCGAGCGCGCCGCCGAAGACCTCAAGGTGCTCGAGCGCGACACCAGCAAGCTCGAGGCGGTGCAGTCCCCGTTTCCGCGCATCAGCTACGACGACGCGGTGGAGATCCTGCGGCAGGAGAAGGGGGAGTTCACCTGGGGTGACGACATCGGCGGCGACGAGGAGACGCTGCTCGCCGCGCGCTTCGACCGGCCGGTGATGGTGCACCGCTATCCGGCGGCGATGAAGGCCTTCTACATGCAGCCCGACCCCGAGGACCCGAAGAAGGCACTGGCGCTCGACATGCTCGCCCCCGAGGGGTACGGCGAGATCATCGGCGGCAGCCAGCGCATCCACGACCACGACCTGCTGCTGCAGCGCATCCAGGAGCACAAGCTGCCGGTCGAGGCCTTCCAGTGGTACCTCGACGTGCGCAAATACGGCACCTTCCCGCACAGCGGCTTCGGCATGGGCGTCGAGCGCTTCGTCGCCTGGATGTGCGGCCTGCCGCACGTGCGCGAGACGATTCCGTACGCGCGGCTGCTGTACCGGATCTACCCGTGACGCGCCGTGATCCTGGGCCGCGCGCACGCCGGGAGTGGTCGAGCCCGACCGGCGCCGGCAGGGACCCGCAGCTTCCGGCCCGGAGGCTTCTCGCCTAGAAGCCCGGGTAGCGGGCCGCAGGCGAGCCCTTGATCCCGCGCTCGCTCGGGCGCCGGCGCCCCTCGCGCGCGTAGCCCGCGCGCTCCTGCATCAGGCCGAACATCTGGTTCTCACTGCCCTCGATGCGCTGGCCGTCGTCGTTCATCCGCCGGGCCAGCCGCTGCTGGACCATCCCGAGCGCCTGCCTCCACCTGCCCTGCAAGATATCCATGTTCATGGGGAGAGCCTTCCTTGCGCGACGGTGCGCCGCGATGTCGTCGTGGGGCCGGTTCGAAGAGGGTGAGGAGCGGGAGGCTTCCGGCCAGCCACTCACAGTGCAAGGCGGTGTCCACCTCCGCCCGCCGAGGCGAAGCTGCAACGAATGGCAAGCAAGCGACTTGCGGAAACGGTGCGGAGTGAGCGCGGGTCGGGGTTCCGCAGCTCGGGCCCCGTATCCAGACACCGGACCTTCCGACGTCCCTGATCGCGGTGCGGCGCGCGATTCAGGGCAGGAGCTGGCCGCAATGCGTCGTAGATTCCGCCACGCAACGGCGACGCGACCATGAAACCCACTCCGCTCTCCAAGGCCGCCTCGCTCGTCACCCTGGTGGCGATCTGGGGGACCACCTGGGCCGTGATCCGTATCGGCCTCGGCGGCATCCCACCGTTCACGGGGGTGGCGCTGCGGTTCGCCGCCGCCGGCCTGGTGCTCTGGGGCGTGGCCTTTGCCATCGGCCTGCGCGGACCGCGCCTGCGGGCGCCGCTCTGGCTCTGGACGGCACAGGGGCTGCTCACCTTCAGCGTCTCTTACGGGCTCGTCTACTGGGCAGAGCAGTGGGTGCCGACCGGGCTCACCGCCGTGTATTTCGCCACCTTCCCGCTCTGGGTGGCGGTCCTCGCGCACTTCGCGCTTCCCGGCGAGCGCATCCGGCCGGTCGGTGTCGTCGGTCTGCTGCTCGCGCTCGGCGGCGTCGCGCTGCTCTTCTCGCAGGATTTCGCGGCGCTCGGCGGGCCCCAGGTGGCGACGGCGAGCGTCTTGCTGCTGCTGGCGCCGCTCTCGTCGGCGGTCGCGCAGATCCTCGTCAAGCGATTCGGGCACGACGTGCACCCGGTGACCCTCAACGCCGGCTCGATGCTCATCGCCGCGGCGGCCGTCGGCGCCATCGCCCTCGTCGTCGAGCGCGGGCGCCCGGTGCGATTCGACCTGGTGTCCGTGGGGTCGCTCCTCTACCTGGCGATCCTCGGCACCACGGTGACGTTCAGTCTCTACTTCTGGCTCCTCCGGCACATGACGGCCACCGGGCTCTCGCTCACCGCGTATGCGATCCCGGTGGTGGCGGTGGTGGTGGGTGCGCTCGCGTTCCACGAGCCGGTGACCCCACAGCTCCTCGCGGGCGGCGCGCTGGTGATCGCCGGGACGCTCCTCGCGGCGCGGCGTGGCCAGCCGGCGAAGCGGTAGGCGGCGCGGAGAAATCTGCGCGCCGCGTCCGTCTACTACTTTGGCAGCGAGCACGGTCGCCGTCGGAGGGCACGCCAATGGACGTCGAGGTGCAGGTCAACAACAGTCCGAGCCCGGCGGCGCGGTTCGTCACCTGGGCCCCTTCGCCCTGTAGGGTCCGGGTCACCAATCCGACCGGAGCCACCACGCCGACGGTGAGCCTGCAGCTCAAGGGCGCCTCGGCGGCGAGCGGTGGGGCGGTCCTCTTCCGCAGCGGGAGCACGGGACCGTTTGCCACGAGCCTGACGCTGCAGGTGCCGATCAACGGCACCTCCGTTCCCTTCTTCGTCGCCGGCAAGTTCGGCCAGCCCAGCGCCAGCGATGGCGACGTCAAGATCGAGGTGCGACGGGCGACGACGCTGGTCGGCTCGGTGCCGGTGATGGTCCGGATCCGCAAGAACGCCAACAAGCTGACGTCGGCCGAACGCGATCGTCTGGTCTCGGCCTTCGCGAGGCTCAACAATCAGGGCGCCGGGCGCTTCACCGACTTCCGGGACATGCACACCTCGGTGAGCTCGCCGCAGGCGCATGGAGCGCCCGGCTTCCTCCCCTGGCATCGCGCCTACCTGCTCGACCTCGAGCGCGAGCTGCAGGCGATCGATCCCAGTGTGGCGCTGCCGTACTGGCGATTCGACCAGGCGGCGCCCAACCTGTTCACCCGCGACTTCTTCGGCGTCTCGAACCAGCTCGGCACGGTGCAGTTCAGCCCCAGCAATCCACTGCAGTTCTGGCGCACCGACGGGGTTCAGGGGATCAGCCGGCGCCCCTTCTTCAGCACCTCCGCGGCACCGCCCGGCCTCCGCAGCGAAGCGCAGACCATTGCGCTGGGCACGCTGTATTCGGCGTTCCGCGCTCTCGAGGGGAATCCGCACGGCACCGCGCACACCAGCTTCGGCGGCTTCATCTCGAGCATCCCGACGGCGGCGCGCGACCCCCTCTTCTTCCTGCTGCACTGCAACGTCGACCGTCTCTGGGCGAAGTGGCAACGCCAGCTCGGCCGCTTCGATCCGGCTCAGGCGGCGTCCTACCATGGCAGCGGCAGCAATCCGGTCGGTCACAACCTGCCCGAGACGATGTGGCCGTGGAACGGCATCACCGGCGGGTCCCGCCCCCCGACGGCCCCCGGTGGAGCGATGGCGGCTTCGGTCGCGGCTGTCGCCCCGGGACCCCGACCCAGGGTGCGGGATAGCCTGGACTATCAGGGTGCCGTCAGCGCCGCGGGACGGCTCGGCTTCGACTACGACGACGTTCCGTTCACCTGACTCGCAGCCCGCAAGGAGACGCGACGATGACCAGCAAGCGCAAGGCTGCAAAGAAGGGCACGAAGAGGACGTCGAAGAAGGCTGCGAAGAAGTCCCCGAAGAAGGCGGCGAAGAAGGCTGTGACGAGGACGGCCGCCAAGTCGGGGAAGAGGCCGCAGAGACGGACCGCGCGGGCCGCGCTTGCGGTAGCCACGAGCCCGCGGAAGAGCGCGGCGCAACGCGTGGCGGCCATGGCAGAAGCCCCACTGGCCGTCTGCGAGGCGGACGAGAACCTGCAGAAGATGCTCGACGTCCTGCGCAACGCCGACGAGCCCATCAAGGTGCGGCTCGCGGCGCTGCAGTCGCTCCAGGCGGCGAGCTTCAGCGTCATCGCCTTCGAGGCGTGCCGGGGCGACTACATCGCCGCCTTGCGACAGGTGGCCACGGACCCCGATCCGGAGCTCCGCCAGCGCGTGCTGGGGCTGCTCGCGCGGGAGAAGGACGGCTTCGCGCAACGGAAGCTTCTCGAAGGGCTGCGCAAGCCCGAGAAGGCCCTGGTCCCCCCCGAGAAGGCGCTGCAGCTGCTCAGCTACGACATCCACGCAGACGCCTACGCGGCCGCGCGCGAGATCGTCGGCGAGCCCCCCAATCCTGCCGCCAAGCAGGAGGCTCTGCGACTGCTGGCGGCCGACGCCACCGCGGCGCCGATGTTCGAGAAGGTGCTCCTGGACAAAGGGGAGCTGCGCGAGAACCGGCAGATCGCGGCGGCGGCGCTGCAAGCGCTCAGGCCCGAGAAGCTCCAGGAGCGCGCTCGGGAAATCCTCCTCGATGCCGGGGAGTACCCGGAGATCCAGGCCACGAGCCTGACGGCCCTCACGCAGTTCGGCGACGAGAGCGCCCTCGAGCAGGACCAGCCCTTGATCGAGAGGGTTGGCCGCCTGAAGGGCGAGGGGGGCACGAAGGTCAAGCAGAGCGCCCGTCAGTTCCTGAACCGGTACGTCCGCTAGCGGTTCCCGGCCGTGCGCGAGCTGGCGATCCCCGGCAGGCCGTCCGAGGAGGAGCTTGGTGAGCGCGTCGACGCGCTCGCTGGCGATCCGGAGAGCCGTCGAGAGCTCCGCGACCTGCTGCGCGAGGAACACCCGATCTACGAGGGCCGGGGGGCTGCGGCGGTCGTTCGGATGCGGGGCTGGATCTTGCTCGCCCTCGGTCGCATCGGCCTCGAGGACGCCGATCTCCCCTTCGTGCTCGAGGAGCTCGACGCCGGCACCGACGCCTACCTCGTCGCGGCGGCCGCTCGAGCACTGCGCGCCTACCCGCGCCCCGGCCCGGTGCTCGCCCCCTTCGTCATGCGGGCGCTGGCCAACATTCGCTACCGCGACGAGCCCGTCTGCTTCGGCGGCTACGGCGAATACGCGGTCGGCGGTGGCGACACCACGCCCGTGCTCGAGCTGCTCGCCGCGCTTGCCTGGCTCGGGCCGCACGCGCGGGAATCCCTGCCGGAGCTCGAGTCGCTGCGCGCCGAGCGGGGAGGGACGTTTCGCAAGCGGGCGGCGGAGCTCGAACGCGCCCTGACGGCGATCCGCGGTGACGCGAACGAGCGGGCCCCAGCGCCCTCGGTGGATGCCTGCTGCGTGTTGCCCGGAAGCCTGGGCTACGGCTCCCGGTGGGGATCGCGCTCCCGCCGTGGCGAGCCGATCGGCGCGCTCCGGTTGGAGGACCAGGCGGGGGAGTGGGCCACCTTCGGCGAGCTGTTTCGCGGCCACCCTTCGATCGTCGCCTTCTTCTACACGCGTTGCGACAATCCGCTGAAGTGCTCGTTGACGGTCAGCAAGCTCGGGCGCGTGCAGAAGCTCCTCGAGTCGCGTGGCGTCGACGAGCTGATCCACACCGCCGCGATCACCTACGACCCGGCGTTCGACCTCGCGGAACGCATGCGCGGCTACGGTCAGAACCGCGGCCTGCGCATGGATGCGGCACACCGCGTGCTGCGAGCGCCCGAGGGCATGGGCGCACTGAGCCGTCATTTCGCGCTGGGTGTCAACTTCGTCGGCTCGCTGGTGAACCGGCACCGCATCGAGATCTTCGTTCTCGACCGTGAGGGTCGTGTCGCAGCGGCCTTCGAGCGCATCCACTGGGACGAGCGCGAGGTGGTGGCTCGCGCCGTCGAGGTCCTGGAGGAGTCGGAGCCTTCCCCGGCGACGCCACCGAAGCCGGGTTCGCAGCTGCTCGCCTCCCTGGCAGCCCTCGGCATCGCCTTCTTCCCGAAGTGCCCGATCTGCTGGGCCGCCTACCTGGGTGCATTCGGCATCGCCGGTTTGAGCCAGGTGCCGTATTCGCCCTGGCTGCTGCCGCTGCTCGCGGCGGCGATGGTCGCCAGCCTCGCCGCCATGTGGTTTCGGGGGCGGGCCACCCGGCGCATGGGCGGTTTCTATCTCGCCGCCCTGGGCGCGGTGGCGATCGCCGTCTCGAGGATCGGCCCGGCGTGGCAGGAGGTCGCTCTCTGGGGGGCGGCGTCGACGCTGGCCGGCTCGCTCTGGAGCGCGGTCAGCGTCGGCAAGGCGGGGCTGCGCAATGGCCGGGGCTCGCCGTGGCGCGCACGTCTCTCCTCGCCTTGACCCCTTCCTCGGGGCATTGCTACATTGGCTCGCGGCCTTCGTAGCGCGCCCTCCGCAGCGTGCCTCCGCAGCGTGCGAGCGGCGGCCGCGCCGCCCACCCGAGAAAGGACGACAACCGAATGAAGATCGAGCTGCTCGAGGAGCAGAGGCTGCTCCGCGACACGGTGCGCCGTTTCGCCGAGGAGGTGGTGGCGCCGCGCGCTCGCGAGATCGACGAGAGCGGCGAGTTCCCGCTCGGCTTCTTCAAGCAGGCAGCCGAGCTCGGGCTCGGGGGCGTGGCGGTGCCCGAGGAGTACGGCGGCGCGGGGATGGACACCCTCGCCTACTGTCTCGCCATCGAGGAGGTGAGCCGCGTCTGCGCTTCGAGCGGCGTCATCCTATCGGTCAACAACTCGCTCGTCTGCGACCCGCTGCTCAAGTTCGGCAATGCGGAGCAGAAGAAGCGCTGGCTGACGCCCCTGGCGAGCGGACAGCTGCTCGGCTGCTTCGCGCTCACCGAGCCGGGTGCCGGCAGCGACGCCGGCAGCCTCCGCACCACGGCGCGTCGAGACGGCGACGACTACGTCCTGAACGGCAACAAGGTCTTCATCACCAACGGCACGCACGCCGACGTCGCCCTCGTCTTCGCCACCGTCGATCTCGAGAAGAAGCACCGCGGCATCACCGCCTTCATCGTTCCCATGGACACTCCTGGGTTCTCCCGGGGCGGCCACGAATACAAGCTGGGCGTCAACGCCTCGGGGACGACGGAGCTCGCCTTCCAGGATATGCGGGTGCCCGCCCCGCAGCGGCTGGGGGAGGAGGGCGAGGGGTTCAAGATCGCCATGGCGACCCTCGACGGCGGCCGCGTCGGCATCTCGGCGCAGGCGGTAGGCATCGCCCGCGGCGCACTCGAGGAGGCCACCGCCTACGCGCAGGAGCGGCAGCAGTTCGGGCGGCCCATCTCGGACTTCCAGGCCATCCAGTTCTACCTCGCCGACATGTCGACGGAGGTCGACGCGGCACGACTGCTCACCTGGAAGGCGGCGTGGACCAAGGACCAGGGGCGTCGCTATTCGCTGGAGGCGGCGCAGGCGAAGCTCTACTCGTCGCAGATGGCGCAGCGGGTCACCAACCTCGCGTTGCAGATCCACGGTGGCTACGGCTACACCAAGGAGTACAACGTCGAGCGCTACTTCCGCGACGCCCGCATCACCGAGATCTACGAGGGGACGAGCGAGATCCAGAAGCTGGTCATCGCGCGCGCGGTGCTCGACGCGTGACGACGGACTCCGTCACCTTCGCCCTCACCCAGGAGCAGGAGCTGCTCCGCCAGGAGATCCGCCGCTTCGGCGAGGAGCGGATCCGCCCCGGCACCGCCGAGCGCGACGCCAAGCGGCAGTTTCCGGCCGACCTCGTGCGCGAGCTGGGCGAGATGGGCATGCTCGGCTCCTTCATCCCCGAGCGCTGGAGCGGCGCGGGCTTCGACATGGTGAGCTACGCGGTCGCCATCGAGGAGCTGGCCCGCGTCTGCCCGTCGGTCGCCGTGACGATCAGCGTCAGCAACTCCGTCTGCTGCTGGCCGATCCTCGAATACGGCAGCGACTCCATCAAGGAGACCGCGCTGCGGGAGCTGGCGAGCGGCAAGGCGCTGGGCGGGTTCGGCCTGAGCGAGCCCGGCGGCGGCAGCGACGTCGCCGGGATGAAGACGAGCGCCCGCCGAGACGGCGAGGAGTGGGTGCTCGACGGCGAGAAGGCGTGGATCACCAACGCCGGCTTTGCGCGATGGTACGTGGTGGTGGCGAAGACGACTCCGGAGGGTGGAAGCCGCGGGCTCTCGGCGTTCGTGGTGCCCGCCGACGCGCCGGGGTTCTCCGTCGGTTCGCCCGAGCACAAGCTGGGGCTGCGCGCCTCGCGCACGGCGCCGATCCACTTCACGGGCTGTCGCATCCCCGCCGGAAACCTCCTCGGCGTCGAGGGGCAGGGCTTCAAGATCGCCATGGCGACGCTGGATCACTCGCGCGTGGGGATCGCCGCTCAGTCGGTGGGGATCCACCAGCGCGCTCTCGAGCTCGCCGTCGGCTACGCGCGCGACCGCCGGCAGTTCGGCAAGCCCATCGCGGAGCATCAGGCGATCCAGATGAAGGTCGCTCAGATGGCGACCGAGCTCGAGGCCGGACGCGTGCTGACCCGCGCCGCGGCGGCGCTCGCCGACGCCGGTCACAACGACTCCGGCCGCTTCGCCTCGCAGGCGAAGCTCTACGCCAGCGAGGCCGCCAACCGTGCCTGCTGGGAGAGCCTGCAGGTGCACGGCGGCAACGGCTTCTCCGACGAATACGAGATCTCGCGCCTCTACCGCGACGTGCGCGTCACGGCGATCTACGAGGGGACGAGCGAGATGCAGCGGCTGGTCATCGCGCGGCGGCTGCTGCGCGGCTGAGGCCGAGGTCCGCGGCGGTCCCGCCGGAGCGCGCTCCGGATCGAGCGCGGCAGGGTCGGATAGGCCAGGGGTGCGGGCAGCGCCGCCCAGACTCCGGATGGTGCGCGGTGCGCACCCTACGGGCGGAGGAAGTGGAACTCCTCGCGTTTGGTGCCGTGCTCCATGGCGCCGTCGTAGCCGACGACGCGGCCGTCCGCGCCGAGCCGCCGGCGCGCCGTGATGCGCAGCGTGCCGCCGTCGCTCCCCTTGCCGGCGAAGACGGCCGACCCGGGCTCGGGCGCCGTGGCGACGAGCACGATGGGCGCTTCGCGCTCCTCGCGGCCGACGAGGGCGCCGTCGAAGTGGCGCAGGTAGAAGGCGACCGTGTCACCTTCCTGGCGGAGCTCCAGGAGCTCGAGCACCTTCACCTTGCCGTCTCCGACGTAACGCCAGACGCCGAGCATGCTGTCCCCCTCGGGGGCGAGCCACGACTCCTCGGAGTGAGAGGTCGCGTCACGCTCGACCCAGCGACCCGTGAGCCAGGCGAAGTCGGCGAGCCGTACCGCGGGCGCCGGACCGGACACGGCGGAAGCGGCGGCGATCGCGGCCGCAGGCTCCGCGCCGGCCGCGATTGCCGGCTCGCCCATCTGGACGAGAACGAGCGCGAGGCCGACCGTGAACCGCGAGCTCCTCGAGCAGGCGTGAAGCACTCGATTGGTGAACGACCCGGCACTCGCGGGTGGTCGCGGCGAGGACTGCATGTGCGCTTCTCCCTGGGTCGTTCTTTCTTGGGTTGTCCGTCCTGGGTGTCGCTGGCGACGAACGATAGCGCGGCCACGCGGACGGGCATCGGCGAAGGTCGCGAGCGGACGCTCGGAGGGTGGGAACGGATGCCGGTGATAGCCTTCGCGCGCGGCGAAGGCCGCCCCGTCCCCTGCCCGCAGCCGTGTCCCGATGACCCCCGGATGAGCCCCGCCGAGCCAGCCTTTCCGCCAGTCCCGTACGCGACGTGGCGCGCGCGCGTGGAGGCCGAGCTCGGCGAGGAGGCGGAGCGCCGGCTGCGCCGCGAGACGCTAGACGAGCTGGTCGTCGAGCCGCTCTACGCACCCGACCACCTTCCCGCTTCGGTGCCGTTGCCGCGCGTCGCCGCGGGTGCGACCTGGCGGCAGTGGCAGGAGGTGCGGGCCTCCGCCGGCGCCCGGGGACGCGGGGCGCTCGCGCGGGAGGTCGAGCGCGACCTCGGCGGTGTCTGGGTTCGCGCCGACGACAGCACGAACGCCGCGAAGCTCGCCACGCTCCTCGGGCCGGCATGCGCCGCGCGCGACGTCGAGCTGGCGATCGAGTGGGAGGGCGAGCCGCTCGCCGCGGCCGCCCTCCTCGTCGCGGCGGCGGGCTTCGCGGGCGTGCCGCCGGAACGCCTGCACGGCTGCCTCGGCGTCGACCCGCTGGGCGCCCTGGCCCGCCGCGGATCGCTCGCGGGCGGCGCGGACGGTCACCTGGTGGCGGCGGCGCGCTGGGCGAGCGAGCGTGCGCCCGGCGTCCGCGCCGGCCTGATCTCGACGGCGCCCTACGCCGACGCCGGCGCCGACGCCGTGCAGGAGGTCGCGTTCGCGCTGGCCACGGGCGCCGAGGCCCTCCGCCGGCTGCTCTCCGCGGGGCTCGCTCCCGATGCAGCGGCGACCCAGCTCCTCGTTTCCGTGACGGTGGGCCGCGACCTCTACCTGCAGGTGGCGAAGCTGCGAGCGCTGCGCCTCACCTGGGCGATGATGCTCGCCGGCATCGGCGCGCAGCCGAACGCGCCGCGGCTCCACGCTCGGACGGCGTGGCGGACGAAGGGGCGCCGCGATCCCGGGACCGATCTCGTCCGCGCCACCGTCGAGACCCTGGCGGCGTTGCTCGGCGGCGCCGACGACGTGACGTGCACGCCGATGCTCGACGAAGACGCCGAGGCTGCGCTGTCGCTAGGCATGGCGCTCGGCAGCGCCACGCAGCTCGTGCTGCGCGACGAGGCCGGGCTCGGCCGCGTCGGCGATGCGCTGGGCGGCAGCTGGTACGTCGAGGCGCTCACCGAGCGCGTGGCGCGCCGCGCCTGGGAGATCTTCGCCGGGGTCGAGGAGCGCGGCGGCATGGCACGCGAGCTCGCCGTCGGCGGTGTGGCGCGGCAGGTGAGCGAGGCGGCGGACCGCCGCCGGCGCGCGCTCGCCGAAGGAAAGCTGCCGATCGTGGGAGTCACCGTGCACGCGTCGAAGGACGTCGTTCCGCTGCCGCACCGTCCGCTCGCGCATCCCCCCGACGAGCGACCGCCGGGTCCGAGCGGAGCGGGAGCGGTGCGCCTGGCGGGCGAGCCGGACGACCCGGCGCTGTTCGGCGACGCCATCGCCGCCGCAGCTGCCGAGGGCGATTGTCTCGGCATGGTGGGGGCGGCGATTCCCGTCGTCGGACCGCCGCTACGGGCCCCGGCGCTCGCGCCGTGGCGCGACGCCGAGCCGTTCGAGGCAGCCGCGGAGGCTCCACGGTGACGCCGATCGCCCCCGCGGGCCGCCGCGCTCCGAGCGTTCCCGCCGCCTTCGACGAGGCCTTGCGCCGACTCGCGGCCGAGGGCGCCACGCGCATCGCGGGCGCGGCACGCCGCTCGGTGTCGACGCCGGAAGGGATCCCCCTCCGCCCGCTCTACGGCCCCGCCGATCTCGCCGAGGTCGGCCACCTGCAGGGGATGCCCGGCTTCGCTCCCTTCGTTCGCGGGCCGTATCCGACGATGTACCTCGTCAAGCCGTGGACCGTGCGGCAATACGCCGGGTTCTCGACCGCCGAGGAGAGCAACGCCTTCTACCGGCGCAACCTCGCGGGCGGGCAGACGGGACTCTCGATCGCCTTCGACCTGCCGACGCACCGCGGCTACGACTCCGACCATCCGCGCGTCGTCGGCGACGTCGGCATGGCGGGGGTCGCCATCGACTCGATCCTCGACATGCGGGTGCTCTTCGACGGCATTCCGCTCGATCGCACCAGTGTCTCGATGACGATGAACGGCGCCGTGCTGCCGGTGCTGGCGCTCTACGTGGTCGCTGCGGAGGAGCAGGGCGTGCCGCCCGAGCGGCTCGCCGGCACCATCCAGAACGACATCCTCAAAGAGTTCATGGTGCGCAACACCTACATCTACCCACCCGGACCTTCGTTGCGCATCGTCGGCGACATCTTCCGCTACACCGCGGAGCGCATGCCGCGCTTCAACAGCATCAGCATCTCCGGATACCACATGCAGGAGGCGGGGGCGACCGCCGACCTCGAGCTCGCCTACACCCTCGCCGACGGCCTGCAGTACGTTCGCACCGGGCTCGCCGCCGGGCTGCCCATCGACGGCTTCGCGCCGCGATTGTCGTTCTTCTGGGGCGTGGGCATGAGCTTCCTCATGGAGATCGCCAAGCTCCGCGCGGCGCGCCTCCTCTGGGCGGAGCTGATGGCGGGCTTCACGCCGCGCGACGAGCGCTCGCTGATGCTGCGCGCCCACTGCCAGACCTCGGGATGGAGCCTCGCCGCACGCGACGTCTACGTCAACGTCATGCGCACCTGCGTCGAGGCCCTCGCCGCCGTCTCCGGCCACACGCAGTCGCTGCACACCAACGCGCTCGACGAGGCGCTGGCGCTGCCCACCGACTTCTCGGCGCGCATCGCCCGCAACACCCAGCTCGTGCTGCAGCACGAGGCCGGTACGTGCGAGGCGATCGACCCCTGGGGAGGGAGCTACGCGGTCGAGCGGCTCACGCACGACCTCGCCGCGCGCGCCCGCGCACACCTCGCCGAGGTGGAGGAGCTGGGCGGCATGGCGGAGGCGATCGCCCAGGGCGTGCCCAAGCTCCGCATCGAGGAGGCCTCGGCGCGCACGCAGGCGCGCATCGACGCCGGCCGCCAGACGATCGTCGGTGTCAACCGCTTCCACGCCGACCTCGACCCTGGTTCCAGGGACTCCGGAGGCGAGCTGGAGATCCTCAAGGTCGACAACTGGGCGGTGCGCGCCGCGCAGGAGGCGCGCCTCGCCCGGCTGCGCGCCGATCGCGACTCGGCGCGCGTCGAGGCGGCGCTCTCCGCTCTCACCGCCGCCGCCGAGAGTGGCGGGGGAAACCTGATGGCCCTCTCGGTCGAGGCCGCGCGCGCCCACGCCACGGTGGGAGAGATCAGCTACGCTCTCGAGAAGGTCTTCGGGCGCTACGAGGCGCCCGTCTCCACCGTGCACGGGGTCTACGGCGGCGAGCTGCAGGAGGCGGAGTCGGTGCGGGCCGTGCGGGCGCGTACCGCGGACTTTGCGCGCGCACACGGCCGGCGCCCGCGCCTGCTCGTCGCCAAGCTGGGGCAGGACGGTCACGACCGGGGCCAGAAAGTCATCGCCACCGCCTTCGCCGACCTCGGCTTCGACGTCGACGTCGGGCCGCTCTTCCAGACCCCCGAGGAGGTGGCGAAGCAGGCTGTCGAAAACGACGTCCACGTCGTCGGCGCGAGCTCGCTCGCGGCCGGGCACCTGACGCTGGTGCCGGCGCTCGTCGCCGAGCTCGCGCGGCTGGGCCGGCGCGACATCCTCGTCGTCGTCGGCGGCGTCGTGCCGGCGCAGGACCACGAGGAGCTGTTCGCGCGCGGGGTGACGGCGGTCTTCGGACCGGGCACGGTGATCCCCGAGGCCGCCGCGTCGCTGCTCGACCGGCTGGGCTGACTTCGGTGGCGTCCCCAGTCTCGACTCCGGAAGCCCCAGATCTCGACGAGCTCGTCGCAGGCATCCGCGCGGGAGACCGCACGCTCGTCGGCCGCGCCTTGACGCTCGTCGAAAGCACCTTGGCTGCCGACCAGGAGCGTGCGCAGGAGCTCCTCGCGCGCCTCGCTCCGGCAACTGGCGCCGCGCGACGCATCGGCATCTCGGGGCCGCCGGGAGCGGGCAAGAGCACGCTCGTCGAGCGCCTCGGCGTCTGGCTTCTCGAGCGCGGCCACCGCGTCGCCGTGCTCGCAGTCGATCCGTCGAGCGCGCGCACCGGCGGCAGCATCCTCGGCGACAAGACGCGGATGACGAAGCTCGCCCTCGACGAGCGCGCCTTCGTGCGCCCGACGCCGTCGGCCGGCGCGCTCGGCGGCGTGGCGCGACGCACCCGCGAAGCGATGGTGGTGCTCGAGGCAGCCGGCCACGACGTCGTTTTCGTCGAGACGGTCGGCGTGGGGCAGAGCGAGATGGCCGTCGCCGGCATGGTCGACGCCTTCGTCGTGCTTCTCGTCGCCGGTGCCGGGGACGAGCTGCAGGGGATCAAACGCGGCATCCTCGAGGCCGCCGACCTCGTGGCGATCAACAAGGCGGACGAGGACCGCCCGCGCGCCGAGCGCGCCCGGCGCGACTTTGCGGCCGCGCTGCGACTTCTGCACGCGGGCGGTGAGCGCTGGCGGCCCGCGGTGCAGCTCCTCTCCGCGCGTACCGGCGAGGGCGTGCCGGAGCTCTGGGGCGCGCTCGAGGAGCACCGGCGCCGGCTCGCCGCCAGCGGAGACCTCGAGTCGCGGCGCCGCGAGCAGCGGCGCGTCTGGTTCCGCCAGGAGCTCGAGGAGGTCCTGCGCGAGGCACTGCGCTCGCACCCGCAGCTCGCCGGGCAGCTACCCGCCCTCGAGGCTCGCGTGGCGGCCGGCGAAGAGACTCCCGAGCGCGCCGCGCGCCGTCTGCTCGCCTCCCTCCTCGGCGGCTGACGACGCCTAGGCCTCGAGCGCGGCGGTCATGCGCACGGAGCGTCCGGCGGTCACCGTCCTGAAGGCCCAGACGATCGCGCCGGCGAGGATCGCGAGGGCGACCCAGGACTGCCACGCGTACCATGCGCTCGAATCCGTCGTCCACGGAGTGGTGACGAGCACGCGCGAGACGAAGGCGCCCACTGCCGTCGCGAGCAGGCCGTACCGTGTGAGCCCGATGACGATCACTGCGCCGAAGAGCACGGCTGGCAGCAGCGCGAGCCAGGCGTAGGGACCGCTCTGCCCGGCGACGAGGAGAACGAAGAAGAGGATCATGCCGCCGACGGCGAGCCACCGCCGGCGCAGGACGAGGAGGAAGGAGAGGAGGCCGAAGAGGACCAGGAACGAGTCGAGCGTCGAGTGCACGAGGTGGTCGACGAGCTGGAGCAGGTAGCCGTCGACGAACGGCCAGCGCGGCGGCGCTGGAGCACCCGTGCGCCAGGACGGAATCGCCGCGATGGCCCATTCGTTGAGGGTTGCGACCGCGCCGATGACGACGCCGACCAACAGATCGCGGCCCACCCTGGGATCGTTCCAGCGGTTCGCGAGGAGCCGGCTCCAGGAGACCAGGGTCTCGGGCCACTGGCGGCGTACGTACGGCTCGACCGCCACGTAGCCCACCCAGAGCAGGGCGGCGAGGAACAGGTTGTAGCCGAGGTCGCGCTGGACGATCGACCACTCGCCGGCGAGGGTGTGCGCGTGGTCGGCCTGGTCCACCCAGACGAGCGTGTGGGCCGCGAAGAACCATCCCGCAACGCGGAGGGCGCCGCGCCGATCGCCGCGACCGAGCCGCAGGTTGCGACGGGCGACGAGGGCGCCGAGGAACATCAGCACCCAGAGCGCGGCGTTGAGGGCCTCGGCGAGTCGCTCGCCCGCGCTGCGGCCGGCGACGCGTTCCTTGACGGTCTTGGACCACGGACCGATGGTGCGCAGCCAGACGATACGGCCCCGCAGCGCCGCGGCCTCGAGACGCAGCGGCACGCCCGGCAGCTCGGGTGCCTCGCCGACCCAGGCGGCCCGGCGGTCGCAGGCCATGGGCGGCGTCCATTCCGGCGTCACGCCGCGGAAGCTCGTGGAGGGGAGCCCGGCAGCGGCGAAGAGGAGGTGCCACTGGGGCTCGCCCGCGGAGGGTCCCGTCTCGCGCTCGGGCGGCACGACCACGAGACCGAAGAGGCGACCTCGTGGATCGAGGTCCAGCTGCGCCTCGCCCGGGACGTTCAGGGGCGGCCGGTTGCGCTGCACCGCCGAGAAGCCCGAGGTGGGGTGGAAGTCTTCCGGGCTCTGCCGGTAGAGACGCCAGAGCGCCGGAACGCGTCCCGAGGCGAGCGGGCGAAACGTGGAGGCGCCGGTCGCGTGCTCCTGGAGATAGCGGATCCCCGCCGGGTCGTAGGTCCAGGCCGAGATCGAGGCGAGCGCCGTCTCGCGGTGACCCAGGCTCGAGAGCATCTCGCGGGCGCGCTCGTCGAGGTAGGCAGGCGGTTTGTCGAACGGCACGAAGCGGTCGAGCTGCGAGGTCGAAGCGGCGACGGCGGCGAGGAGCACGAGGACGATCGCCGTGCCGGCGAGGCCGATCGCCTGCAAGGGCGCGAGAGTCCCTTCGCCCCCCGAGGCGGCGACGAGCTCCGGCGAAGGCGTCTCGCCGGCGGCGAGCGCCGCCGCGAGGGGATCGCCGCCGGGGAGCGCCGCGGCCACGGCGAGAGCCGACGTCGGCCGGTTCGCCGGCTCACGCTCGAGGCAGCGCAGGATGACGCGCTCGACGGCGGGGTCGATGTCGCCGACGATCTCCGAGGGACGGGTAGGTGCCTCCTCCTCGACGAGCCGGCGCAGCTCCGCCATCGAGTCGGCGCGGTAGGCCCGGCGCCCGGTGAACAGCTCGTACAGCACCGCGCCGAGGGCGAAGAGGTCGCTGCGCACGGTGGCCTCGCGGCCGGCGAGCTGCTCGGGCGCCATGTAGCCGGGCGAGCCGGCCGAGGCCTCCACGCCGCTCGCGGAGCCGGCGAGGGCGAGTCCGAAGTCGGCGACGTGCACGCGCCCGCGGCGGTCGACGAGCACGTTCGCGGGCTTCAAGTCACGGTGCACCACCCCGCAGGCGTGCGCCGCCGCCACTCCCGCACAGAGCTGCCGCGCGATGTCGAGGGCCTTCTCGCCGGGTATCCGGCCGACGAGGTGGAGGAGCGTCGCGAGGTCGTCCCCCTCGACGAGCTCCATGG
>Ga0075421_100000581_pt1 | contig 38846 bp, 31 predicted proteins | sample SoiMetdeltSBSDD5_FD_75292 | JGI IMG/M metagenome (GOLD analysis project Ga0075421, IMG submission 75292) | Bulk soil microbial communities from a Populus tree surrounding site in Tennessee, USA - Soil MetaG P. deltoides SBSDD5 | ecosystem: Environmental > Terrestrial > Soil > Tree plantation... | reverse complement strand
GAAGGTCCATCCGGTGTCGACGCCGCCGGTCACCATCGCATAGACGGTGAACAGAAACCCGATCACGAAGATGTACCAGCTCAGAAGGTTGAGCTTCGGAAAGGCCACGTCCTTGGCTCCTAGCATGAGCGGCAGGACGAAGTTGCCGAGGATGGCGGGCACCGCCGGGATCAGCACGAAGAACACCATGGCCACGCCGTGCATGGTGAACATCTTGTTGTAATCGTCGCTCGAGAGGAGATCGCCGGCGGGCGTGGCCAGCTCGAGGCGGATCACGGTCGCAAACAGACCGCCCACGAAGAATGCCATCGTGACGACGACGAGATACATCAGGCCAATGCGCTTGTGGTCCTTCGTCAGGAGCCACGACGCGACGCTGTGTTCGTGGTTCAGATACGTGACACGCCGAGCTGCTGTGGATGCCATGGTCTTACCTGTTCTCCTGCACCGCGGCCGGCGGTGTTTCGCCGGGTCCTGCGGCGGAGACGTTACTCACCCCGCTGGTGGCGGTCTTGAGCGACTTCACGTACTCGACGAGCGCCATCACGTTCTCTTCGCTGAGGAGCCCTTGAAAGGTCGGCATCAGTGGCTGATACCCGGCGACGAGCTTGACCTGCGGTGTCAGAATGGACTCGCGGACGTACGCTTCATCGACGGCAACACTGGTGCCATTGGCCAGCTCCTGGGGCGCGCCGAACTTGTTGACGAGCGAGGGCCCTCGCCCCGAGCCGTCGCTGCGGTGACAGGTGTTGCAGGCGAGGTCGTTGAACAGCTCCTCCCCGCGTTGCGACAGCGAGCCGGCTCCTGGTCCACCGGTGAGCCACGCCTGATATGCGGCCGGCTCCATAACGATCACCTTTCCGATCATCCCCGAGTGCTTCGTTCCGCAGTACTCTGCGCAGAACAGGTGGTACTCGCCGACCTTCGTCGCCGTGAACCAGACCGTGCTGTAGCGACCCGGGATCGCGTCGGCCTTCACCCGGAACGACGGGAAGAACATCGAGTGAAGCACGTCCTCCGAGGTGAACGTCACCTTGACTGCCCGCCCTACCGGCACGTGCAGCTCGTTGATTTCATTCTGGCCGTCGAGGTGCTGGAACTTCCACATCCACCGCTTGGCGACGGAGTAAATCTCGATCGTCTGGTCGGGCGGGCGCTGCAAATCGAAGAACACGTCTGCGGCCCAGGCGAAGATCACGATCGAGATGAGGAAAGGAATGATCGACCAGGCCAGCTCGAGCGGAATCGACCCGTGAATGGGCTGGCCGACGGCGAGTGGATCCTTGGTGTGGTATTTCGCCGCGAAGAAGATCACCAGGACGGAGACGAGCACAGCGAAGAACGCCGTGACGGCGACGATGAAGAAATACAGGTTGTCCACGCGTGAGGCCATCGTGGACGCCTGTTCAGGAAACAGCGAGAACCCAGATCCCATAAACGCTCAGGCGTGCCTTTCCGCGACGTGGCGCGATTCGCGCCATCGCATCAGCACAATGAACCCCGCGATGAGACCGACAGTCAGCACGCCGCCCAGTCGCAAGATGTTCATGAACGCGGCGCCGTACTTTCCACTCGAGGGGTCGTAGTGGAAGCAGTAGAGCAACAGTTCCTCGACGACGGATCCCAGACGCCCCTGGCTGGAATCGACGAGCGCCAGCCGCAGATCTTTCGGTGAGAACTCGACGCCGTAGAAGTAGCGGGACAGTCTTCCGTCCGGGGTCGTCACGAGCACGCCGCTGACGTGAGCGAACTGCTGTGTCTCCTCGTCCCACTGATAGGTGAAACCCGCGGCAGACGTGACGCGCTGAATGTCCTCCTCCGCGCCGGTGAGGAAATGCCAGCCGTCGGCGGTCTCCGGCACGGCCCAGTGCGCCAGGTGGGCGCGCTTCTTCGCGTTGGCCGCTTCGGGTGTATCGCGATGGTCGAAGCTGACAAGGACGACGTCAAACTCCTTTCCGGCTGTGAAGGGCACAACTTTCAACGCCGAGGAAATGCCGTTCATCACGAGCGGGCAGAGCATCGGGCACTGGAAGTACACGAACGCGAGCACGACCGGCTTCTTGCCGAAGTAATCGCCAAGCACGACGTCGCGGCCGCTCTCGTCCTTGAACTTCGCGTCGAGCGGAAGCTGCTCGCCGAGCCGCTGCTTGAACGTCACGTGCTCGATCTTCGCCGGCACGTTCGACGCGACGATGCCTCCGCTGAACCCCATGGAGCCCGGCATTCCGGGCTGTTGTTGTGCATTGAGCGCAACAATGCAAGATGCACAAGTCAACATGCAAAGCCACACCTGAACGCAGGCTCCGCCGCGCGTCGAGGGTGTCTGCCGTGTGCATTTCGCATTTCGCATTACAGGTTTCATTGCCCTATTGCCTTCTTCTTTCCATCTGCCGGCCGGCGCTCGCATCCGTCGGCACGAGCGCCTCGGTGTCACTCGGTCTAGTGCTGGCATCCGCCGGCCGCGATGTCAGTCCACGCTCGAGCGTGAGACGCATCGCTTCGGAAATCGGAATACGCACAGTGCCGGCACCCTTGTCGATCCAGCTGTAGCCGTCGAGCACGGCGTCTTCCCGCCGATGGAAGTCGGCGATCTCGTTCGCTGGCTTCGCCTGGAGTCGCGCACCGGACGGCAGGCGCGGTCCCTGTTGGATGGCGAGCGGGAACTCGGCGGGACCCGTGTTCTCCCGCACGTTGACAAAGAGCGCGAACGTGAACCACATCAGGATATGGACGATGACGGCAGACGCCGTGAGCCACACGGCGAACTGAACGATCATCGAGACGTTCGCATCGGTGTGCTCGTGTCCCGATCCCGACGCAGGATTGAGATACTCGTCGTCAGCCGATGCGTGGGTGGCGTGAGGATCGTGCGCCATTAATGGCCTCCACCCGCGGTTTCAAGCGACTCACGCAGATACGGATCGCCAGTGGCCAGGAGCGGGCGCTGCCGCAGCTCGCCGAAGAACATCCACACCCACAACCCGCCAATCGCCAGCGGCGCCGCCACGTCGAGCCAGTGCACGAAGAAGTGGCTTGCGTGTTCGCCGGCAAGCAAATGGAGGTTGCCGCCGCCGGCATCGAACTCAGGCGACACCATCATGAACAGATCCGCGAAGCGCATGAAAAGCATCCACGCGGCAATTACAACCAGCCGATGCGGTGAGCGTTTCAGATTACGGGAGAGCAGCAGCAGCCACGGCACGAAGAAATGGAACGTGACCAGGAAGATGGCCAGATACTGCCAGCCATTGGTGGTGCGCGTGATCATGTAGGGGATTTCTTCAACCAGGTTCGCGGCAAACGTGAGGAGGTACTGAGAGAAATTGAAGTAGGCCCACAACATCACGAACGCGAACATCAGCTTGCCGAGGTCATGGAAGTGATGCGGCTTGAGAAGTCCAGACATCGGCTCGTGCTTGGAGAGAACCGTCGCCACGATGATCGTGAACGCCAGCGCTGCGAGCCCCTGCCCGCCCATCATCAGGAACCCGAAGATTGTCGAGTACCAGTGTGGGTTGAGCGACATGATCCAGTCGATGCCCGCGAACGTCACTGCCAGGGCGTAGAACACGAGCCCCGCCCCCGACAGACGCTGCAACCGCGTGTTGACAGCCACGTCTCCGGCGTCCTGCATGCGCGACCATTTGTTCAGCAGCGTGGCAATTCCCCACCACCCGCCGAAATAAATCGCGGCGCGCACGATGAAAAACGGCGTGTTCAGATACAGCGACTTGTGACGCAGCACCTCGTCAGTGGCGACATGATCCGGATGCGACCACGGATACAACGATCCGAGACCAAGCAGCACGGGAATGAAGAGCACAACGAGCAACGGAAGCGTCCGGCTCGATGCCTCGAAGACCCGTCGGAAGACACCCCAGACTCCCCCCGACAGATGCTGGATCATGACCATCGCCATCGATCCAAGCGCGATACCCAGAAACAGCAGATACGCCACGAGCCACGAACGGAAAAACTGGTCGCGATTGATGAGCAGTCCGAGGGCACATCCGGCGAGGCCAACACCGCCGACGATGAGCGCGCGTGATCGGAGTCGATCGATCTCGCCAACCGGTTGCGAGTAGGTCGTATCCACGTTCACTGGTTCTCCTGCGCGGGACGATCCAGATCGGATCGTCGGTCGGCCGGGACATCGGCTACCGTCGCGCCCTGACTGAGCTGCAATGCCCGGATGTAGGCGGCGATGGCCCAGCGATCCGCCACAGGCACCTGCGCCGAGTAGTCCTGCATCGCACCAAATCCGCTGGTCATGACGTCGAAGAAATAACCGGCCGGTGCATCTTTCAACCGCTGCTCGTGGAACGAGGGCGGCTGGCGGAATCCGCGTTGCACGATCATGCCGTTGCCCACACCCGTTCGCCCATGACAAGGCGAACAGAAGACGTTGAAGCGCTCCTGGCCGCGAACCATGACGGCCGCAGTCACCGGGGCCGGGAAGACGTTCGCGAACTGCCCCGAGAGCTTGCCGGTATAGAGCAGCTCGTCCTCACGGAGATAGCCGCGCGGCACGGTGTTCGCCACGAGTGCGCGCGCTGACCCACCGCTCGCGAAAAAGGCGCTCGCCTCCAGCGGCTCGTACCGCGGTGCGTCATGCATGTCCTGACGGCAGGCGACGAGCGCCACGCTCATCGCGACAATCGCAATCACTCGCGACGCAGGCGTCGCGGCGCTCTCCGTGAGCAGCTTAAGGCGCAACTTCGGATACTCCTACTGGATGCAGCCCCTCGAGAAACTTCCACGTCGTGTGTCGTTCGAATCGCGGGTCAGCCGTCTCGATGAGGAGGAAGAACCGATCCGTAGACGCGCGCGCGAATGCTTCGACGTTGAAGACCGGGTGATAGGGCTGCGGCAGCCGATTCAACGCCCACATGCCGACGAACGCGGTGAGCGCCGCGCCGAGAACCGTCGTTTCAAACGTGACCGGGATGAACTGCGGCCAACTATTGAGCGGCCGATCGCCCACGTTCATCGGATACGCGAACACCGATATCCAATAAGCGAGGCCGAAACCACCGCAGCAGCCGAAGATCCCTCCGAGCAAGACGAGCAGCGGCAGCCTCGTCCGCTTGAGATCGAGCGCTTCATCGAGCGCTTCGATCGGAATCGGCGAGTAGGCGTCCATCTTGCGATATCCCGCCAGCCGCGCCTTCGTCGCCGCGTCGACGAGTGCCGTCGCGTTGTCGAACTCCGCCAATAAGCCGTAGAGCGTTGGGTGCTCGACGTGTGCCATTACTTCACCCGTGGTGTTCCGCCTTCAGCTTGGCTTCCGGCACGATCGTGCGCATCTCGAAGATGGCAATCGCGGGCAGGAAGCGGATGAAGAGGAAGAAGAGCGCCAAGAACAAGCCGATCGTGCCGGCAAACATGCCGAAGTCCCACCTCGTCGGCGCGTACATGTCCCACGACGACGGCAGAAAGTCGCGATGGAGGCTCGTTACGATGATGATGAACCGCTCGAGCCACATGCCAACGTTGACGAACAACGAGAGGATGAAAAGCAGCGGGATGTTGTCCCGGACGCTCCTGAACCAGAACAGCTGGATCATGACGGCGTTGATCAGAATCAACGACCAGTAGAAGACCGCATACGGTCCGGCCATGCGGTTGTACATCATGAAGCTTTCGTACGGGTTCCCGGCGTACCACGCGAAGAACGCCTCGTTGGCGTAGCCGTACGCCACGATCATCCCCGTCACCAGCATGACCTTGGTCATGTTGTGAATGTGGCGCATCGTGATGAAGTCTTCGAGGTGATAGAACTTCCGCAGCGGGATGGCCAGTGTCATGACCATCGCGAAGCCCGAGTAGATCGCGCCGGCGACGAAGTAGGGCGGGAAAATCGTCGCGTGCCAGCCCGGCAGCACCGAGACCGCGAAGTCGAAGCTCACCACTGAGTGCACGGAAAGCACGAGGGGAGTCGAGATCCCGGCGAGCAGCAGATAGGCCGTCTCGTATCGCTGCCAGTGCTTGGCCGAGCCGCGCCATCCGAGCGCCAGCATGCCGTAGAAGCGCTGCGCGAAGCGCGATTTGGCGCGATCGCGGAGCGTCGCCATGTCGGGCACGAGCCCCGTGAACCAGAACAACGCCGACACGGTTCCATAGGTCGATACCGCGAACACGTCCCAAATCAGTGGGCTGCGGAACTGCGGCCAGACGCCCATCGTGCTGGGGTAGGGAAACAACCAGTAGAGGGCGAGCCACGGCCGGCCGGTGTGCAGCAGCGGGAACATCGCCGCGCAGGCGACTGCGAAGAGCGTCATCGCCTCAGCGAACCGGTTGATCGACGTCCGCCACTGCTGCCGGAACAGAAGCAGAATCGCCGAGATCAGCGTGCCGGCGTGACCGATACCGATCCACCAGACGAAGTTGATGATGTCGAAGGCCCACCCCACGGGGACGTTGTTCCCCCAGATGCCGATGCCCGTCACCAGCAGGTTGCCGATGGTCAGGTTCAGGACCATCAGCAGGATGAACGCGACGAAGAATCCCAGGAACCAGCCAATCGGTGTGCGCTTGGAGAGCACGACGTGACCGATCGTCTCGGTCACGGATTCGAACGTGTGCCCGGGCTCGATGACCGGTGGCGTGCGGCTCAGAAGCGCCGCCGTCTCTGGCGACATCGCCGCCGGTGCGTGCGACTTGTCCATTCCCTAGCGTCCTTCCTCTTCCGACCCGAGTGTCCGGGCCGGTTCCAGCTCGGGGTTGGGATTCCGCACGATGGCCAGATACGTCGTCCGCGGGCGGATGTTGAGCTCGCCGAGCAGCGCGTAATTCAGCGGGCTGGCCTTGAGCTTGGACACCGCGCTGGTCGGATCGTTGATGTTGCCGAACACAATCGCTTCGGTTGGGCAGGCTGACTGACAGGCCGTCAGCACTTCACCATCGCGAATCTGGCGATCCTCGAGCTTCGCAGTGACGCGCGCCAGATTGATCCGCTGCACGCAGTAGGTGCACTTCTCCATCACACCGCGGCTGCGCACGGTGACGTCCGGATTGCGCGCCAGCTTGAAGCTGGAGGTGTCCCAATCCGAGTAGAGAAGGAAATTGAAGCGGCGGACTTTGTACGGACAGTTATTCGAACAGTAGCGCGTGCCGACGCAGCGGTTGTAGACCATGTCGTTCAGGCCTTCATCGCTGTGCACCGTGGCCGCAACCGGGCACACGACCTCGCACGGCGCCGATTCGCACTGCTGACACGGCATCGGCTGGTGATAGGTGTCCGGGTTCTCGAGGTCACCGCTGTAGTAGCGGTCGATCCGCAGCCAATGCATCTCACGGCCATTGGCGACCTGCGGCTTGCCGACGACCGGCACGTTGTTTTCCGCCTGGCAGGCAACGACGCACGAATTGCAACCGGTGCAGACGTTCTGGTCGATCGCCATGCCCCACGCGTAGCCCTCGTATGTGCGGGCGTCGAACATCGACAGCTTTCCGGCGAGCGGCTGATGCTCCTGCTTGGCAGCGAAGTCCGGATCCTGCTTGTACTGTTCGACCGTTGCGACGCGGACGAGATTGCGACCCTCGAGCGACCAGTGATCCTGCGTCGAAACGAGCTCGTGGCTGTCGCCAGTCTTGGTGACCTGCACGCCAGTCAGGAAGTCAGGAGCTTCGGTGGTGCGGAGCGCGTTGATGCCGAAGCCGATTCCGGTGCCGATGCGGCCGGCACGATCGCGCCCATATCCCAGGTGGATGGTGATCGTGTCCGCGGCGTGTCCGGGAGCCAGCCACACGGGAATGCGGAGCGTCTTCGAACCCTGCTTTACTTCCACGACATCGCCGCTTATGAGGTTCAAGCGATCGGCGGTGGCGGGAGACAAGAGCGCAGCGTTTTCCCACGTCAGCTTCGTCAGCCATTTCGGCAGCTCCTGGAGCCAACCGTTGTTGACGAAGCGTCCGTCATACACGCTCGGATCGGGTCGAAACACGACCTCCAATCCTGCTGGCGCGGCTGCCGGCGCTGCGCTGACTGCGGCGCCCTGAAGCGTCACGGTCTTGGGCGCGAACGTCGTGTTCGGAATCACACCGTCATGCAGCCATCGTCGCCAGTCACGATCGAAAGGCGAGAGCGACGTGCTGGCGGGCAACGGCGTCACTTGCGCTCCGGACGGGGGCGCTGCAGGAGCCGGCTCGGGCGCTGTCGATGACGCACCTTTCTGACCACTCCAGTACGTACGCACGATGTCGTAGCCAGATCTCACGCCCGCCGCGCTGAGCGTCGACACAACCTCGTGAATCGAACGGCCGTCATAGAGCGGCGCGATCAAGGGCTGAACGATCGAGACCGTTCCGTCGTGGCCGCGCACGTCGCTCCACATTTCGAGGAAGTGCGTCTCGGGGATGTGCCAATGACAGAGCGCTGCCGTCTCGTCGTGGAACTGACTGAGGTTCGCGCGCAACGGAACCTTGTCCAACGCCTCTGCGAACTTCAAATCGGATGGCGCCGTGTAGACCGGGTTGCCGCCAAGAATCAGCAGCACGCTGACCGTGCCGGCGTTCATCTCGCTGACCAGTTCGCTGAGCGCGGCACGCTGATTCGTCGGGTGGGTCTCAACCGTCTGCGTGTAGACGACAGTGTTGCCGACGTTTCCGAGCGCGTCATTCATCGCGTGCGCGAGCGCGTGGACGGCCGCCGGCTGTCCTTCGCCCGCAACAACGAGGCTGCGCCCGCGCGCGTCTTGCAGATCCTTGACGACCGGACCAAGCCATGCCTGAGCCGACTCGGGCACAGCGCCGCCAGTCGCGCCCGCTACCCCAAGTTGCGCCGCGACGGCACGCGCGAACGCGCCGATATCGGAGGCACGAAGAAGGAGTCGATGATCTGCTTTGGTTCCCGTGTTGCTGGGTGAACTTTCGACTGAATAGAGACGGTTGCGTTGCGAGGCGGCGCCCTCGAGCCGGCGCCGTGACGCAAAGGCACGCGAATGGGTCAGTCTGCCGCCGCCGGTACACAGGAAGTCGGCGTCGAGCGAGAGGATGACATCAGCCTTTTCGAACGAAAATTTCGCGTCAACGTACTCACCGAACGCGAGGCGGCTGCCGGCGCGCTCGTTATGCCGCCCAAACGCCTCCCATTGGACCCATTTCGCTCGTGGAAACCGGGCCAGGAATTCATCGATCTGGGCACCAAGCGTTGGCGATGCCGCGGTCTCACTCAGGATGCGGATGCCACTCCCTTGCGAGCCCTGCTGCGCGTCCAGAACCTGCCGAATTGCCAGGGCGAACGCCTCGAATGGGCGAACTTCACCAAGGTGCGTCAGCACCTGCGATCGGTCCGGATCGTACAGACCGAGAATCGCCGCTTGAGCGAAGTGATCGGTCGCTCCAAGGCTGGACTGGTGATCGGGGTTCCCCTCGATCTTCGTCGGGCGTCCCTCGTGGCTTTCGACCAAGAGGCCAACCCCGGAACCGGCAAACGGCATCGCGGTCGCGTAAAACAGTGGCTTTCCCGGAACCAGCTCCTCCGGCTGCCTGACGTAGGGGACGATGGCCTCTTCGGGCTGACGGGTGCAGGCGCTCACGCCCGCCAGGGCCATGGAGGCCCCCATCAACTTCAGGAACCCGCGGCGGCCGACCGGGTCGAGCCACTCAGAGGCGTTTTCCGGAAACTCGCGATGGAGGTATTCCTTGAATTCGGGAGTCTCTGCGACGTGTTCGAGGCTTCGCCAGTAAGTGCGACCTCGCGTGCCCTGGAGTTTTGCGCGAAGTACCTGGATATCGTTCGAATCGTTCATGTGCTGGTCACCGGTGGCACGTGGAGCAGCTGGTGTTGCCCTTGATCCCGTACTCTTTCACCAGCATCGGGCCCTGCACCGACTGCGGCACGGCAGGGCGGTAGTCCATCGTGAACACTTCGCTGCGAGGCCGGACGTACTTCTCCGGATTGCGGTGACAGTCGAGGCACCACTCCATCTGGAGTGACTGCACCTGCCGCATGAGGGGCATCTGGTCGACACGCCCATGGCAGGTTTCGCATCCCATCCCTTTTTTCACGTGGATGCTGTGGTTGAAGTACACGAAGTCCGGGAGGTCGTGGACGCGCACCCAGCGCAGAGGGCGATCGTCGCGGAAACTGGCGCGAACCGGTTCGAGAATCGGGGCATTCGACCAGATCTGAGAGTGGCAGTTCATGCAGGTCTTGGTGGGAGGAATCCCCGCAAACGAGGAGGTCTCCACCGACGTGTGACAGTACCGGCAGTCAATGCCGTCGTCGAGCACGTGATGGAGGTGGCTGAATTGGACGGGCTGCTCGACGTACTCGTTCGCGCGGGTGACGTACGACGAGCGGCCGATCAGCATGGCGCTCAAGATCAGACCCGCAACCAGCATGAGCGCGCCGGCGAGACTGAGCTTGGAAATGGTATTGGCGCTTCGATGGAAGATCTGCGGCATTTCCTATGGGTACGGGCGGCGTCCTTCGGGGCCAGTCCCGACTTGTACCACATTTGTGAAAAAAGGATCAAGCGCCCGAGAGGCGGCGGGTGCCTCTCGTGTCCGACGCGGGATTCTTGTGCTCAAATGTAATTCACATTCACGCCGACGCACCGAATTTCCACCCGCCGGTATACAATCCGCACGACGGCCGCAACTCGATGAGCGACAGGAAGTACCGCCAACGAGGCTACCAGGACGAGGACCGCGACCGGACCTCGCGCCCGGCAGCACCTCGACCCGCGCCGGAACCGGGCGCCCCCGCCGGAGCGCGGCGGATCTCCCAGGATGCCCCCAAGAACATCAACATGCCTGGCTTCAGGCACGTCGTTCGCTGCGCGCAATGCGGACACCTCGCCGGGGACGATATCGGGTTCAATAGCCGATGCGCGCGCTGCGGGACTGAGCTGCACTCGTGCGCGCAGTGCGCCTCGTTCGATCCTGGCAGTCGATTCGAGTGCATGCAACCGATCACGGAGCGCGTCACCCCGAAGAACACGCGCAACGCATGCTCATTTTTTGCGCCCCGCACCACCGTTGAACGGGAGACGACGACCCCGCGAAACAACGATGCCCGAAAGGCCTTCGACGACCTGTTCAAGTTCTGAGCGACCCGTCCACCGGAATTGAGAACGTGAGCCTGCTCTCCGAACAAGATCGACAAGCCGTCCGTGAACATCTGGCTGTCATTCAGCGGCCGGTCACGCTGCTTCTGTTCACGCAAACAATCGGCGCGCCCGAGACCGCGGTCGTCGCTCGTCAAGTGGTCGACGAGCTTGCCAGTCTGAACGATCTCATCCGCGTGGAAGAAGTGAACTTCATTCTCGAACGCGAGCGCGCGGCGAAGCACGGCATCGAACACATTCCGTCGATTGTGCTGCTCTCCGGCGATGAAGATACCCGGATGCGTTTCCTCGGTGCCCCGGCCGGCTATGAGTTCATGTCTCTCATCGAGGCCGTGATACTCGCAGGCACGACCGACTCTCGCCTGATGCCGGAGTCCCGCGCGCTCATCTCCGCAAATGTGACTGGCCCGTTGGACATTCAGGTCTTCGTCACGCCGACTTGACCCCACTGCCCGCGAGCCGTGTCGCTCGCACACCGCATGGCACGCGAGAGCGCTCACATCCGGGCGAGTTGCGTCGAAGCGACGGAGTTCATGGATCTGACGCGCAAGTTCCGTGTGACGGGCGTGCCGAAAACGATCGTGAACAGCTCCACCGAAATCCTCGGAGCGCTGCCAGAGGGCGATTTCGTGCGCGGTGTCCTGGGCCTGCCGGAAACGGATTCTCCACCAAACGCGTAGCGGACAGTTGACGCTCAGTTTGCCTTCGCCGGCGTGGCAGTCGTCTCGATGATGGCCGTCTTCACGAAGTCCAGTTTCGGGTACTCAGCCTGTAGATAGGCGTTGCCTTCGCGCAGAATGCGGCGCTGATCGGGAACATTCTGGCGGCCATATCCGCTGTACAGCTTGTCGACGGCGTCCATCCCGTTGACGACCTGCCCGAAGGGCGCGAATCCATCAGCGTCAAGATAGCTGTTGTCCTTGACGTTGATGAAGATCATCGTGTAGCGCGAGTTCGGGCTCGATTCGCGCGTGAAGGTCACGAACCCTCTCGTGTTGCTCTTCGTAACGGGCTCGTCCTTCAGGTTCGCCGATCTCCACGCTGACTGAACCTCCGGATCTGCATGCAAGCCGAACTGCGCCATGAACCCGTCGAGGACCCGGAAGAACCGCGAGTCGTTGTAGAAGCCGTTCTTCACAAGGTTGTAGAAACGGTCGGCCGCCAGCGGGGCCCACGCGCGCTCGACGGCGATGACGAACACGCCTTGGCTGGTGTCGAACCGAGCTCGAAAGGTCTCGGGGGCGCGCTCGGTGAGCTGCGAGGGGTCTTTCAGTTTCTCGATGTTGCCCTGAGCAGCGAGCAGCGCCGTAGCGATGACAACGACGATGGTGGTGACGGCAGTCCTCGACGAATTCTTCATGATTTCGGGCTTCGAATACGACTCTGTCGTCCGCCTTCGCGTGGCTTGCCATCCGAAGCTCGCAGGCCCACCTTCGCGCTTTGCGCCTACGGTCGGCATCCGTCGCCTGCGATCAGGAGCGCAGGATGGCGGAGAGAGAGGGATTCGAACCCCCGGGCCCGTTTCCGAGCCAACGGTTTTCAAGACCGCCGCCTTAAACCACTCGGCCATCTCTCCGTTCGAGCACGCACGTGCGAGGACGCACTCTCAACCCGTAAACCCGCTGAACCTAGTTTGCCTTGATCACCCCCGCGCCGTCCATGAACGGCCGCAGCGCGTCCGGTATCACCACTGAACCGTCTGCCTGCTGGTAGTTCTCGAGGAGCGCGATCAGCGTGCGCCCGACGGCGAGCCCCGATCCGTTCAGTGTGTGCACGAACTCGGCCTTGCCAGTGCCTTGCGGTCGGTACTTGATGTTGGCTCGGCGTGCCTGGAAGGCTTCGGTGTTGCTACAGGAAGAAATCTCCCGGTAGGTGTTCTGCCCCGGAAGCCACACTTCGATGTCGTACGTTTTCGCCGACGCAAACCCCAAGTCTCCGGTGCACAAGGCGACCGTTCGATAAGGCAGCTCGAGCCGCTTCAAAACCTCTTCAGCGCTGTTAGTCAAACGCTCCAATTCATCGTACGACTGGTCGGGCTCTGAAAAAGTCATCAACTCGACCTTGTCGAACTGATGCTGCCGAATCAGACCACGCACATCCGCGCCGTACGATCCAGCTTCGCTGCGAAAGCACGGTGTGTAAGCCGTGTACTTGATCGGTAACGGGCGCGCCAGGATTTCACCGCGGTGCATATTGGTCAGCGGGACTTCCGCGGTGGGAACCATGTACAAATCCCAATCACCGGCAATCTTGAACAGGTCTGCCTCGAATTTCGGCAGGTTGCCGGTTCCAGTCAGCGATGCGCTGTTCACCATGAACGGCGGCTCCACCTCCGTGTAGCCATGACTGGTCGTGTGCAATTGCAACATGAAGTTGATCAGCGCACGTTCGAGCCGCGCCCCGGCGCCAATCAGCACCGAGAACCTGGCGCCCGCAATCTTCGTCCCCCGCTCGAAGTCGATGATGCCGAGCGCCGGGCCAAGGTCCCAGTGCGCCTGGGGATCAAAAGCAAATTCTCGCGGAGTTCCGTGACGACGGACTTCTACATTGTCGGCGCTACTCTTGCCGACCGGCACGCTCTCGTGAGGCAGATTTGGAATCGCCAGCAAGCCCCGGTTGCGACGCTGCTCGACGTTTTCGAGCTCGATGGAGAGCTGCTTCGACTGCTGCGCGCGCTGACGATTGGCCTCTTGAATTGGCGTGGTGTCCCGTCCCTGTCGTTTCGCTCGCGCCACTTCATCGGCCGCTGTGTTCTGTTCCCGCTTGAGACCCTCGAGCTCCGGCAGTATCCGACGACGTCGTGATTCGAGCGTGGCGAGCTCCTCGAGCTCGCTCGACAGATCCACACCACGCTTCTGAAGAGCGGATCGCAGGCCTTCGAGATTGTCACGCAGTATCGCCGGATCGATCATGTTGCCGATTCTACCTGCGATAGTATGTCGGGCATGGAGCGATCCGTTCGAAAGGTCGTTTTTCCCGCTGCGGGTCTCGGCACTCGATTTCTTCCGGGCACAAAGGTGTTACCGAAAGAGATGCTGGTGCTCGTCGACCGGCCGATTATTCAGTACGGCGTTGAGGAAGCACTTCAGTCGGGCATCGAAAACGTCATCCTCGTGACGAGCCGCGGTAAGAGCATCATGGAGGACCACTTCGACGTTGCTTACGAACTGGAGACGGTTCTCCAGCGTCGCGGAAAAGCGGATCAACTCGAACTCGTTCGGCGTATCTCGGAGCGCGTCAGCGTCGCTGCCGTTCGGCAAGGGGAACCGCTGGGCCTGGGCCACGCGGTTCTGGTCACCAGACATCTGGTTGGCGATGAGCCATTCGCCGTGGTGTTGACCGACGACGTGATCGATGCGGAGCCGCCTGCGCTCCGACAAATGGTTGATGTGTTCGAACGCGTGGACGGGCCCGTCATTGCGGTCGAACGCGTGCCTGCGGAAGACGTCTCGAGCTATGGCATCGTGGCGATCGATGACACCGACCTTGGCCCGGGCGTGCACCGCATCGTGGACCTCGTCGAAAAGCCGGCGCGGGAAGACGCACCCTCTGATCTCGCGATCATCGGCCGCTACATCCTCACACCCGACATCTTTCCCGCGTTACAAGAGACGGCGAGCGATCGCACGGGCGAGATTCAACTGACTAACGGAATGCGTCGTCTGCTCGAAAAGCGTCCACTCTATGCCTGCGAGATCAGTGGCGTACGACACGATACCGGAAACAAACTCGGATTCCTGAAAGCAACCGCGTACTTCGCGCTGCGGCGTCCGGAGTTTGCCGACGCGTTCCGGCGCTATCTCGATACGCTCAACAAGCCTGTGGGGACAACGACGCGCTGAGCGCGCGTCCAATCGGTTTTATTCGGAAGCCGCGGGCTTGGGAGCAGGCGCTGCGGTGTCGGTCTTGGTGCTCGAGGCGGCATCGCTGGTCGCCGGCTTGGCGTCGGTGCCGCTGGATGTGCCTGTCGACTCGCTGTTGCTTTTCCCCTTCTGCGAGTAGTCGGTGATATACCAGCCCGAGCCCTTGAACTGAATCGCAGGTGACGACAACAGTCGCCTGACCGGACCTTTTCCACAGCGCGTGCACTCTTCGAGCTCGGGATCCGAGAACTTTCGAATGACTTCAAAGCGCTGGCGGCATGCTTCGCATTGGTATTCGTACAGTGGCATGTCTACTCCAATGATGCGTCCACTGTCTCGCCAAGAAGCAGCCGTCGGAGCGCCCAGAATGGCGCGCTCCCCTGGGACAGAACGGCATCGTGGAACGCGCGCAGCGAATACTTTCCACCCTGCTGTTCTTTGTAGTCACGACGGAGTTTCAGCATCATCAGCTTGCCCAGCGAGTACACCAGGTACGTCGGATCGAAGGTGCCTCGTTCTGCTTCACGCCGCGCCGTCGTCTCTTCGAGAAACGCCTCGTCGCGGAAGAAGCGCATGCCTTGCTCGACCGACAGGTCCTCGCAATGCAAACGAATGGCAACTACGAAACGAGCGAGGCGAACGAGGGCTTCGGCGAGTTGTCCGATCCTGATCGTGACGTCACCGCGACGGAAACCGGCTTCCACCATCATGTGCTCACAGTAATGTGCCCATCCCTCGACGAACGAGGCCGGAGCAAACAGCGTCGACTTTCGTACCTTCGAGTCAATCTGGCGAAGATGGCGGAAGTGCAGGAAGTGTCCTGGATATACCTCGTGGATCGAAATGTTCCAGAGCGTGGGGATGTTGAAATCGCGAAGGTGTTCCTTCTGGCGATCGGGCGACCAGTTGCGGTCAACGTCGGTCAGATAGTAATACGCGCGGCTCGGTTTGCTTTCGAACGGACCTGGCGTCCACATGCTGGCAAACGCCCACCGGTAGAAATCCGGTGAGGGGGCCACGACGACGGGCTCGGAGTCAGGTAATGAAACCAGATCCTGGGTGCGCAGAAATTCTTCGAGCTCACCAACCTGCGCTTCGGCGACCGATATGAGCTGACCCGGTGCCGGGTGCTGCTCCTTGGCCCGACGCCATGCATCGATCGGGTCTCCACCATTCAGTCGACCCGCAACCTTCCGGAATTCTTCCTGAACGGCGGACAACTCCCGGAGCGCGATCGCCAGGAGCCGATCCGAGCCGATATCGACACCGTCTTCGAGCTTGAGTTTCTGCTCGAAGCGTTCGCGGCCAAGGCGGAAGGACGCCTTCGCCCGCGGCGCCAGGTCGTTCTCCAGGTAATCGAGATACGACTTGATGGCCGTCGCGGCCTCAGTCGATGTATCCGCGAGGTCGCCAAGAATATGAAGATCGTCGAGGCCGGAGAACGCCCGTGGCAGATCCGACTCGATAAAGCGAAGCGTGCCGCGCCAGCTTTCGAGACCGACTTTGACGAAGATCCCCGGGCACTCTTTGATGTTGTCGCGCGCGGCTTGCACAAGTCGCGGCACCTGGCGCAGCTTGGAGACGACACGACGAGCGCGCTCGGCCTCAGGCGCGTACGCGAAGAGTGCCTGTCCCGCCAGACTGCTGCCAATGATCTCCGCGTAGATCTGGGGGTTCCGTTCCCAGGACCGGATCGCCTCCAGCTCGTACATCCTGGCTTCGATGCCGGCCGCCACAATCGGGTGGTCCACCTGTTCGACCCGCGACAGGTGCGAGGGATCGATCTGATGGAGCCGGCGGCCGAAGCCGGATAACGTGCGGACGTGGGCGTCGATCGCCTGGCGGCTAAAATCCTCTAGCAGGTCGTCATGCGCATGGACGCCGTCCAGGCCGGCATAGCTCGGCAGCGCCTCGTGCAGGTACGCGAGGTAATCGTCGACGAAGTGGGGAAATGGCTCCGATGGGTACATACCCGGATGTTGTTTTGCGTAGTGCCGCCCCTCGGGGAGCGCTCATCCTGTCAATGGTACAATAACCTTACGTCCACAGGCGATGTCCGGCACATTGTTCGTGGTCGCAACTCCCATCGGCAACATGGAGGACGTCACACTTCGCGCGCTTAGAGTCTTGCGAGAAGTCGACGTAATCGCGGCTGAGGACACGAGACGGACTGCTCGACTGCTGAGCCATTACGCCATCGCCACTCCCACAATCAGCTTCCATCAGCACAACGTTCGAACCCGCCTTCCTCAACTGCTTTCTCGGCTGCACGCGGGAAATAATGTTGCTGTTGTAACGGATGCGGGGACGCCCGGTGTGTCCGACCCCGGAGTCGAGCTGGTTGACGCCTGCGTGAAGGCCCACGTCGCTGTTGACGCTATTCCGGGACCAAATGCGCCCCTGACAGCGGCGGTGGCTTCTGGGTTTCCGCTGATCCCATTAACCATTCTCGGCTTCGCCCCCCGTAGGTCGAAAGACAGAATAGCCTGGTTTTCTGAGATTAAGGCGATTTTGCACACGGTGACTTTCTTCGAGAGCCCACATCGCATCGCGGCCACTCTGTCCGATGCGCACGATATATTGGGAGATAGACCTATTGTGCTGGGGCGAGAGCTAACAAAGCAGCACCAGGAATATCTTCGTGGCACGTCTGGTACTGTGTTGGCTCAAATTGGGCAGCCCCGGGGCGAGATCACAATCGTAATAGGGCCACACATCGCCGCAAATCTGTCACTTGCCCTATCAGAAAAGCCCCCCAGCATGGCCGGCGCTGTTACTCGTTTCGGTCAATTAACAGATCTTGGCTATTCTCGCCGGCAGGCGATGACCGAGGCTGCACGGGCGTTCAACCTCCCGGTACGGAAGGTGTACGCCGCGGTCGAAGAAGCCAAGAAATCGGGTGAGTAACCAATACAAAATGCTGTTGGGCCGGTTCACTTCTTGCGTGTGGTGAGAGCCTTTCGATGAGTTCGCCATCGATTCACGTCGTCATCCTTGCCGCTGGCCAGGGCACTCGGATGAAGTCACGTCTCCCAAAGGTCCTTCACCGGGTTTCGGGAGGACCGATGCTCGACTGCGTTATCCGCACCGCTGAATCGCTCTCTCCGGAGACTCTCACGATTGTCGTGGGGCACGGCGCAGACGCCGTTCAATCACATTTGACAGGCCACCCGAGAGTCCAGTTCGCACTTCAGCAGCCGCAGCTCGGAACGGGTCATGCGCTGCTCCAGACGGCGCCGTTGCTGAAGGACAAGACGGGAACGTTAGTCATGTTGTCTGGTGACGTGCCGCTGTTAACGGCGGCCACACTCAATACTCTGGTCACGGTTCACTGTGGTGCGCAGGCCGCAGCCACCGTGGTGACAGCCACGGTCGAGCGGCCATTCGGCTATGGACGCATCGTCCGCGTTGAAGGAGAGGTCGCCCGAATCGTGGAGGAGCGGGATGCCTCACCCTCTGAACGTCACATTCGAGAAATCAACAGCGGCATCTACGCCTTTGATATCGCACATCTCTTCGATGCGCTCGGCGGACTCGCTTCGCAGAACGCCCAGGGCGAGTACTACCTGACCGATCTGATTGCCATCTATCGTCGTCGCAAACTACTCGTGAAGAGCGTTCTCATCGATGATCCTCAGGAGGTTCGTGGCGTCAATAGCCGAACCGAGTTAGCGGAGGTCAGCAGACTCGTGAGACAGAAGAAGAACGAAGAGCTCATGGCGTCGGGCGTCACGTTGGTCGATCCGGCCGCAACCTACATCGACCCTGACGTCGAAATCGGCGCCGATACCGTGATCCATCCAGGCGTGATCATCGAGGGGCGGACTCGCGTTGGCGCCGCCTGCGAGATCAACGCGCACGTCACGATCACTGATTGTGAAATCGGTGACAACGTGACCATCAAGAGTTTTTCGCTGATGACGAGTTCTCGGATCGAGGCCGGGGCGTCGATCGGTCCGTTCGCACACCTTCGACCGGAGACCGTCGTTTGCGAGGGCGCCAAGATCGGCAACTTCGTAGAGCTCAAAAAGACGACTCTTGGCCCTTACTCGAAGGCCAATCATCTGACGTACTTGGGGAATGCGACGATCGGCACCAAGGTGAACGTCGGCGCCGGAACTATCACCTGCAACTACGACGGCGAGCACAAGTACGACACCGTCATCGAGGACGGCGCCTTTATCGGCAGCGATTCGCAGTTGATCGCTCCTGTGCGGGTGGGGAAGGGTGCGTACGTTGCGGCAGGGTCTTCCATCACTCAGGACGTGCCAGCGGGTGCGCTCGGCATCGCGCGCGGACGTCAGTCGGTGGTCGATGGGTGGGTAGAACGACGGAAGCAGTCTCAGTCGGATACGGTAACAACTTCTCGAAAGGACGCGGGAAAACCCGCGCACTGATCCTATGTGCGGAATCATCGGATACATCGGCTCGAAACCTGTTGTGCCCGTTCTGATCGAGGGGCTGCGGCGCATGGAATACCGAGGGTACGACTCGGCTGGCGTTGCACTCGTCAGCCCTGAAGGGATCGCCCTCCGGCGTTCCGCAGGTAAGTTAGTGAATCTCGAAAATGCGCTGCGCGACGACCCGGCCGACGGCGTTTACGGTGTCGGGCACACGAGGTGGGCGACCCACGGAAGGCCGACCGAGGAAAATGCTCACCCCCACCGCGACTGCACGGGCCGGATCGTCGTCGTTCACAACGGCATCATCGAGAACTACCTCGATCTGAAGCACGAACTCCAGGCACAAGGGCACCACTTCAAGACCGAGACCGACACCGAAATCGTGGCGCATCTGGTGGAGCGGGAGATGCGCTCGGACGGCTTGGAGAATGCCGTTCGTCGCGCACTGAAACTGATGCGCGGAATGTTCGCGCTCGTGCTGGTGTCTGTCGAGGATCCCGAAAAGATCGTCGCGGTTCGAAACGGCCCACCGATCATCGTCGGGTTGGGGCAAGACGAGTTCTTCGTCGCCTCGGACATTCCCGCGATCCTCAGCCACACCCGCGACGTCGTCTTCCTGGGCGACGAGGAAATGGCCGTCGTGACCCGATCCGGAGTCGAATTCACGGACTTCAGCGGGAAGGCCGTCTCCAAGGCGACCAAACGCGTCACGTGGGATCCGATCGCCGCGGAAAAGGGCGGGCACAAGCATTTCATGCTCAAGGAGATCTTCGAGCAGCCGACGGCCGCTAGGGACACCATCCTCGGACGCGTGTCGCTCGAAAGGGCGCGCATCTTCCTCGAGGAACTCAACCTGCCGGAAGAGGTCTTCCGGCGAACGAAGCAAGTCACCATCATCGCGTGCGGGACGTCGTGGCATGCGGGTCTCGTGGGGAAGTTTCTTATCGAGACGCTGGCGCGCGTACCAGTCGAAGTCGACTACGGCTCCGAATATCGATACCGGAACGCCATCGTTCAGCAGGACGAACTGGCGATCATCATCACCCAGTCTGGCGAAACGGCGGACACGCTGGCCTCCCTTCGGGAAGCGAAGCGACATGGGGTGTCGAGCCTCGCCATCTGCAACGTCGTCGGCAGCATGGCGACGCGGGAAGCCGATGGAACGATCTACACGCACGCTGGCCCCGAGATCGGCGTCGCGTCAACCAAGGCGTTCACTTCGCAGTTGGTGGCGCTCCAACTGCTCGCGCTTCACATCGCCCAGGCCCGCGGCACGCTGTCATCGGAAGAAATAGGCGCTCACATCGACTCGTTGCTCCAGTTGCCGCACATCCTCGATCAGGCGATTCGTGCGTCCGCCACAATGGAGCGAGTTGCGGACAAGTTCTATTCGCGGACGGATTTTCTGTTTCTTGGACGTGGATTCAACTATCCGATTGCCCTCGAGGGCGCGCTCAAACTGAAAGAGATCTCGTATATCCACGCTGAAGGGTACCCTGCCGGCGAAATGAAGCACGGACCAATCGCGCTAATTGACGAGAACATGCCCGTCGTCGCCATCGCGCCCGACGATTCAGTTTTTGAAAAGATGCTGGGCAACGTGCAGGAAGCCAAGGCACGGGGTGGGTCCGTCATCGCTCTCACCAGCGAAGGCGATCAACGCATGAGTGCGATCCTGGATCCTGCTACCGACATCGTCGTGCCGATGCCACGGACGTCTCCGCAGCTCACGCCGATTGTCATGACGATTCCGCTGCAGTTGCTGGCCTACTACATCGCCGTGCGCCGCGGTTGCGACGTCGACCAGCCGCGAAATCTTGCGAAGAGCGTGACTGTGGAATAGTGAGACGTTGACTCGGTCCCTCGGACGACGGGACACTGTACTGCAGGTACCGATTACGTCGATGGACTTGCTATCAGGTCTCAATCCCGAACAGCGCGACGCTGTTCTCAAGACCGAGGGGCCACTTCTCATCCTGGCGGGCGCCGGTTCGGGCAAGACGCGAGTTATTGCCCACCGGATCGCCTACCTCGTCAGCGAAGGACTTTCCGCGCCCGACCGCATTCTCGCTGTCACCTTTACCAACAAAGCCGCAGCGGAGATGCGATCCCGTGTCGAGGCGCTACTGGGCACCGATTGCCGCAGCATGTGGATTTCGACGTTTCACGCACTCTGCGCCCGGCTGCTCCGGCGCGAGGCGCCACACATCGGGCTCTCCAGGGATTTCGTCATCTACGATTCGAGCGATCAGCTTACGCTGATGAAACAGGTCCTGCGGGGAGCCGGCCTCGATGGCACCCTGCAACCCAGAGTCGTGCTGTCGCGGATCAGTCACGCGAAAAACCGCATGGAGGCAAGTGAGGGGATTCCGGGCGCGTGGACGAGTCGTGATGAACAGGTCAGCAAGTTGTTCGAGTCGTACACGAGGGCCCTCAAGGAAGCCAATGCCCTCGATTTCGATGATCTTCTTCTCAAGACTGTCGAGTTATTCGAGCAGTCGTCCTCGGTTCGCGAACGGTATACGAAGAAGTTCCGTTATGTCATGGTGGACGAGTACCAGGATACGAATCGTCCACAATACCTTCTCGTCCGTCACCTTGCCGCTCACCACAACCTCTGTGTCGTGGGGGATCCTGACCAATCTATTTACAAGTGGCGGGGCGCGGACCTCCGCAACATCCTGGATTTCGAACACGATTTTCCTGAAGTCGCAACGGTACGCCTCGAGCGCAACTACCGGTCAACGCAGGTGATTCTCGACGCCGCGTCGGCGGTCATCTCGAACAACCGAAGTCGTAAGGACAAGCGGCTCTACACAGACCGGCAGGGTGGCGCGAAGATTCTTTTCTACCGTGCGGGCGACGATCTGGACGAGGCCGAGTTCGTCGCTCGAACGTCGCGGACGGCGCTGCATGAGGATCCGGAAAACACGGTCGCCATTCTCTACCGAACGAACGCTCAGTCCCGCACGCTCGAAGATGCGCTGCGACGCGCCGGCACGCCGTACCGGATCATCGGCGGCGTCCGGTTCTATGAGCGAAAGGAAATCAAGGACGCTCTCGCCTACCTCAAGCTCATTTTGAATCCGCACGACGATGTGAGTTTTCGGCGGGTCGTCAACGTACCTGCGCGCGGCATCGGTAAGGGAGTCATGGAGTCGCTCGAGGCCATTCCTCTGCCGACTGCGGCAGACAGATCCTCGCCTCTGCTCGCAGAGCTGGACCCGCGCGCCGCGAACGACTCTCTGTGGACTCGTCTTGTTCACGGAATCGAGAAGCGTCTACTTCCAAATCGCTCCCTCGCCTCGTTAACGGCCTTCCGTGACCTGGTGGTGAACCTGACTGCCATGGCCGCCGAAGAGCCCGTATCGGTGGCATTAGGAAAGGTGCTGGATCGGAGCGGGTACCTACAAGACCTTCGCGACGAACGGAGTGAGAACGCTGAAGGTCGAATTGAAAACCTGCTGGAGCTTGTGTCGGCCGCGCGTGAGTACGAAAGTCGAAATCCGGAGCCCTCGCTCGGCGGGTTCGTCGACCAACTGTCGCTTCTCTCCGACGCCGACGAGGAGGCCGGAGCGAAGAACGCGCGGGTAGTCATGCTCACCATGCACAGCGCGAAGGGTCTCGAGTTTCCGATTGTCGTAATCAGCGGACTCGAGGAAGGGCTGTTTCCTCACTCGCGCTCGAGCGACGACGAAGTCGAGCTCGAAGAGGAACGCCGTCTGTGCTACGTCGCGATCACGCGTGCTCAACGGCGCCTGGTACTCACATCGGCGGCGCGGCGCCGAGTGTTTGGTGACTATCAGTCGACCGAGTCTTCTCGCTTTATCGACGAGATTCCAGCGTCCCTGATCGAAGAAGTGCCGTCCTCGTTCTCCTCGTCGTTCCTGACTCCACCGCCGTCGTACGCGCAGTTCCGTGACGGCCGACGGGGGGGCGGATATCGCGGGCGCGTGCGCGAGGAGCCCGTGGTCTACGCCTACGAGGACGAGGACCAGTCCCTTCCCGGCGAGATGAAAGAAGGGAGACGCGTCAAACACCCGAAGTTTGGCCTCGGCACTATCGTAAGCGTCGAGCCGCTCGATGATGACGTCAAGCTCGTGGTGCGATTCCTCTCTGTCGGCCAGAAGACGCTGCGCGCGAAGTTCGCGAAACTCGAGATGGCGTAGTCCTATTCGTCGGTCGGTTCGTCAGTCTTTGGCGTGGCGGACTCCGGCGTGGCGGGCTCTGCTGCCTCGATCTTTTCCTCACCGACGTCGACCTTTGCTTCGTCGTCCTGTTCCTCGAGTCGGGCGATCGACACTGCGCGGTCATCGCCTTCGATGTCGATCAAGCGGACCCCCTGAGTCGCGCGGCCGATTGCGCGAATCGTATTCGATGCCATCCTCAGGATCTTGCCCTGCTGCGTGATCAGCATCAGCTCATCGTCGTCGCTCACCTGCACCACACCGATCACCTTGCCATTACGGTCGCTGGTCTGGATGTTGATGATCCCAATGCCACCACGCGATTGGACGCGATACTCGCCGAGCTCGGTGCGTTTCCCGTACCCCTGCTCGGTGACAGAGAGGATGGTTCCTCCGGGCACGAGAACGTCCATGCCTACGACCTCGTCGTCATCTCGAAGTGAGATGCCGCGAACACCGTACGCGGTTCGTCCCATCGGCCGTACGTCGCCTTCGGGGAAGCGGATCGACATTCCGCTTCGGGTCCCAATGAAGACCTCGCTGCCGCCATCCGAGATTCTCGCGGCTATCACCGAGTCGCCTTCCTCGACACCCATCGCGATGATGCCGCCGGCGCGCGGATTACTGAACGCACTGAGTTCCGTCTTCTTGACGACGCCCCGGCGCGTGCCCATGACGATGAACTTATCCGCCTCGAATTCCTTGACGGCCAGGAGCGCCGCGATTCGTTCCCCTTCCTCCATCGAGACCAGGTTGGCGATGGCCTTGCCGCGGCCATCGGGGCCGACGTCGGGAATCTCGTGGACCTTCAACCAGTACGCGCGGCCACGATCCGAGAAAATCATGATGTAGGCATGCGTCGAAGCCACGAACAGGTGACTGACGAAGTCTTCATCGCGGGTCCGCATGCCAATGCGACCCTTGCCTCCCCGGCGCTGATTCCTGTAGCTCGTGATCGCCGTCCGCTTGATGTATCCCGTATTGCTGACCGTGATCGCCATGTCCTCTTCGGCAATCAGATCCTCGATCCGGAACTCGCCTTCGTCCGCAAGAATCTCCGTGCGACGGGGATCGCCGTGCTTGGCCTGCACCTGACGAAGTTCGTCCACCACGATCTGCATCACGAGCTTGTCGCTGCTCAAGATCGCGAGCAGGCGCTCAATCAGCTTCAGCAGCTCGGCCAGTTCATTCAGGATCTTTTCGCGCTCGAGACCCGTCAGCCTCTGTAGCTGCATGTCCAGGATCGCTTGCGCCTGAATCTGCGAGAGGCCGAACTGCGTGATGAGGCCTTCACGGGCGACCGCCGGGTTCGCGGATGCGCGAATCAGGGCGATCACCGCGTCGAGATGATCGAGGGCAATCTTCAGCCCCTCCAGGATGTGTCGACGGGCTTCGGCTTTGCGAAGCTCAAACTCTGTCCGGCGTCGAACGATCTCGCGGCGGAAGTCAATGAAGTTGTCGAGAACCTCGAGCAGCGACAACACCTGCGGCCGACCACCTACGATCGCGAGCATGATGACGCCGAACGTGGTCTGCAGCTGCGTGTGTTTGTACAGGTTGTTGAGGATGACCTCTCCGACCTCGCCTCGCTTCAGGTCGATGACGATCCGAAGGCCGTCACGGTCGGACTCGTCGCGAATATCGGAGATCCCTTCGAGGACCTTCTCTCGGACGAGCTCCGCAATCCGCTCGATGAGCCTCGCCTTGTTGACCTGGTATGGGATGGCATCGATGACGATCGAGGAGCGGTCACCTTTCTTCGAGACTTCGATCTCCGCTTTGGCGCGCATGATCACGGTGCCGCGACCTGTCAGCGATGCCTGCTGCACGCCGTGTCGGCCCACGATGTAACCGCCGGTAGGAAAGTCAGGACCGGGGACGAGCTCGAGTAGCTTGCGCTGCTTCTCTGGAAGGGTCGGCTTGTCGTCCGATTGCGCGCTCTCGATCAGCCAGATGGCGGCTTCGATGACTTCCCGCATGTTGTGCGGCGGAATGTTCGTCGCCATCCCGACGGCGATGCCGGCCGAGCCATTCACGAGCAGGTTCGGAAATGGCGCCGGCAAGACCGTCGGTTCCTCAGTGGTCTCGTCGTAGTTCGGTACGAAGTCGACGGTCTCCTTGTCCAGGTCGACCATCATCTCGTCGGCGAGGGAGTCGAGACGTGCTTCCGTGTATCGCATCGCCGCCGGTGGGTCGCCATCGATCGAGCCGAAGTTGCCCTGGCCGTCGGTGAGCACGTAGCGCATGTTGAAGTCCTGCGCCAGGCGGACGAGGGTGTCGTAGATGGAGGCGTCTCCGTGGGGATGGAAGTTGCCCATCACCTCGCCGACGATCTTTGCGCATTTGCGATAGCCGCGCGTCGACGACAGCCCCATGGTCTTCATCCCATAGAGCACGCGGCGGTGAGCGGGTTTCAGCCCGTCGCGGACATCGGGGAGCGCCCGTCCAATGATTACGCTCATGGCGTAATCCATGTACGAACGCTTCATCTCGTCTTCGATGTTGACGGGGATGCGATTAGGCGTCGGTGTATTCATGAACTCGGTGTGAAGGGCCTATCGAGAAGGGCCCGCTCTGCAATGCTTGCGGCGGTCGGCGCCAGGCAGGACCTGTGGTGTCGACCCGTCGGCGAACCGCTACACGTCGAGATTCCGCACGTCGAGGGCGTTGTCCTCAATGAACTTGCGTCGCGGCTCTACCTGATCTCCCATGAGGGTCGTGAACATCTGATCGGCCTCGGCATGGTCTTCCGCGCGAACTTGCAACAGCGTCCGGTTCTCTGGATCCATGGTCGTCGTCCAGAGAGTATCGGGGTTCATCTCGCCAAGTCCCTTGTAGCGGTTGATAGCGATCCCTTTTTTGCCGGCACTGATGAAGAACTCCACAAAGTCAGCGAGCGATTGAAGAGTGACGTCCGGCTCCCGTCGTGACCGACTTGCAGGCCGTGTCTCAACCGTCGGCGCGCCATCCTGTGCAGTCTCTTGTGGTTCCGCTCCAGTTGCTTCCTCCTGCGCGTCCTCGTCGTGAGACTCACCGGTCGTAACGACGACAGGGAACTTGATGTCCTCGATCTCGCGATACGCCGACACCAGTGTGCGGTACTCACCGGACGTGATGAAGTCGACGCCGATCTCGTACCGCCGCGGATATCCCATCGATCGGTCGTCGATCTGCAACGCGAACACGTTGTGTTCATCGTCACGTGTCACCGAGACCGTGCGCGTTGGCGTGGTCATCCTCGCCGCAATGACGTCCAGTCGTTCGCGGTGTTCGAAAAAGGACTTATCGCGCGCATCACCCTCGAGCAGCGCCGAGACGATTGCCGGGGGATGGCCCCTCCGTGTCACTTGCTGCAACAACTTTCGATAGGCAATCGTGCGCTGCAGTTGGCGCTCGAGTACCTCGCCGAAAATCTCGCTGCCGTCTGCGAGCTTCACGACACGTGATTCGACGGCGCGCCGGACCAGGAAGCCATCGAGTTCCTGCTCGTTCTTAATGTAGGTCTCGCTGCGGCCACGCTTCGCACGGAACAACGGCGGCTGTGCGATGTAGACGTGACCACGATCGATCAGCTCGTACATCTGCCGGTAGAAGAACGTCAGCAAGAGCGTGCGGATGTGCGAGCCGTCAACGTCGGCGTCGGTCATGATGATGACGCGGTGGTAACGAAGCTTCTCGACGTCGAAATCCTCGCTGCCAATGCCGCACCCGAGCGCCGCAATCATGGTCTTGATCTCGTCGCTACTCAACATCTTGTCGAAGCGCGCTTTCTCGACGTTCAGGATCTTGCCCTTGATCGGCAGGATCGCCTGGAATCGGCGGTCGCGTCCCTGCTTGGCCGAGCCGCCGGCGGATTCACCTTCGACGATGTAGATCTCGCTCTGAGCGGGATCGCGCTCCTGGCAATCGGCCAGTTTGCCAGGCAGGCTGCTGCCGTCGAGCGCGCCCTTACGGCGGACGAGGTCGCGTGCTTTTCGTGCCGCTTCTCGAGCGCGCGCAGCGTCAACCGCTTTGCCGATAATGCGCTTGGCAACGACAGGGTTTTCTTCGAGGAATTGGCCGAGCTTGTCATTGACGATCGTCTCAACGATCCCCTTTACCTCGGTGTTCCCCAGCTTGGTTTTTGTCTGCCCCTCGAATTGCGGTCTCGGGATCTTGACACTGACGACACCGGTGAGACCTTCGCGGATGTCGTCGCCGCTGATGCTCGCGTCCTTGAGGTCCTTCGCCAGGTTGTTCTTCACGGCGTAGGCGTTGATCGTCCGCGTGAGAGCCGATCGGAAGCCCGAGAGATGGGTGCCGCCTTCGTGCGTATTGATGTTGTTCGCGAAGGTGAACACCAACTCCGAGTAGCCGTCGTTCCACTGCAAGGCGATTTCGGCGTCGATGCCGTCTTTATCGCCCTTCATGAAGATCGGTTTCTCGTTGACCAGCGTCTTGTTCTTGTTCAAGTGCTGCACGAAAGAGACGATGCCTCCTTCGTACTGGAACTTGTGGCTCTTCCCATCTCGCTCATCGTCAATAGTGATGAGGATTCCGCCATTGAGGAACGCCAACTCGCGCAGCCGCTGCGCCAACGTGTCGAAGCTGTAGTCGGTCGTTTCGAAGATTTGCGCGTCCGGCTTGAACGTGACTTTTGTGCCCCGGCGCTGCGTCGTGCCGGTCATCTCGAGCTCGCCCGTCGGATCCCCGCGCTCGTAGCTCTGTTGATAGACCTGTTCGTTGCGCCAGATCTCGAGATCGAGCCGCTCGGAAAGAGCATTCACTACCGAAACGCCGACGCCGTGCAACCCGCCGGACACCTTGTAGCTGTCGTTATCGAATTTGCCGCCAGCGTGGAGGACGGTCAGCACGACTTCCGCGGCGGACTTCCCACTGGCATGTCGATCGACGGGGATCCCACGACCGTTGTCGACGACCGTTATCGAACTGTCGATATGGATCGTCACATTGATCTGGTCGCAGTATCCAGCCAGTGCTTCGTCGATGGAGTTGTCGACGATCTCGTACACCAGATGGTGCAGTCCGGGAGCGCCGGTCGACCCGATATACATCGCGGGACGCTTCCGCACCGCTTCCAGACCCTCGAGAACCTTGATCTTGTCGGCACTGTAGTCGTCCGCGGAGCCGTCGCCATTCGGTCCGTTCGATCCGGCGCCTTCCGACACTACCAGTTCGTCGACGTGCTCGTTGTGCTGGTCTCGTGGCTCTTCCACACCCGTTTTCAGATCAGATTGATTCAATGGACCCCGCTCAAATCCTCATTGGCATGATCACATAGGTGTAGTCGTACCCTTGTGCGCCAACGGGTTTCATCACGGCCTGGCTGACATCGTCTTTGAGCGAAAGTGAGACGACGTCGGTCTCAACGACATTCAGGAAGTCGAGGACATACTGGGCGTTGAACGAAATCGTCAAGGGCGGGCCGGAATACTCGACGGGAAGTTGTTCATGCGCTTCCCCGAACTCGGAACTGCTCGACGTGACCTCCACCTTCCCTTTATCCACCTCGAATTTAACCGCTCTCGATCGCTCATTCGAGAGAAGGGCGACTCGCTTCACCGCGTTCGTCAACCGCTCGCGATCGAACTCGATTGTCTTGTCGTTGCCCTTCGGGATCACGCGTTCATACGCGGGGAACTGTCCGTCGATCATGCGTGAAATCAACACACGGCCGGCGACTTCGAAGAACAGATGGTTCTCACCACTCTCGAACTGAATGTCGCCGTCTCCTTCCGACAGCAACTTACCCAGCTCGAGCAATGTTTTCTTCGGTAGGATCACGCCGACCTCTTGTGCAACTCCGGTCTGGTGCTCCACCTGGACGAGTGCCAGTCGATGTCCATCAGTCGCGACGAGGGTGAGGCTGTCTGGTCGAAGAATGAACTTTGCACCATTCAGGAAATATCGTGTGTCTTCACCCGTAATCGCGTAGTGCGTTTTCGACACCATCTCTTTCACTGCCGTCCGAGGCAACGTGGCTCGCGCACGTCCGCTGACATCCGGCAAGGTAGGAAAGTCCTCGCGTGGAAGCGTCTGCATCCGCGAGTCAAAGCGATCAGCAGCTACTTTGACGCCGTTACGATCCTGCTCGATTCGGACATCGGTCTCCGGAAGAGCTTTGACGATCTCGTAAAGCTTCTTCGCCGGCAATGTCAGCGAGCCGCTTTTCGCAACGGCCGCCTGGCATCGGCTCCTCAGAGCTACCTCGAGATCCGTCGCAAGCATCCGAACCTCGTCACCATTGGCCTCGATGAGGACGTTCGCGAGGATGGGAATGGTGTTTTTCCGCTCGACGATGCCCTGGAAAAGTTGGAGTTCTCGCAGAAGCTCATTCTTCCGGACAACAAGTTCCATAGCTTTGTGATGACCTCGAGCAGAGCCGTGCAGCTGCGTTAACGGAGCCAGCGTGGAGAGTGGCGGTTCTCTCTACTGAAGTGATCAGAAGAGATAAAGAATTATACAAGAAAGAGAGGTCGGTGCAAAACTCAGCGGATCGCATTAAGGCTTGACTTTCAACAAGTTAGGTTGTGCATAAAAGTTGGCTGTCTGCCCCGATCTTGCTCAGCTGGCGATACCCGCCGATCACGGTCTCTGGATGCACAGACAGCCATATGTTGAGGCTGTGGAAATAGCTCACCCACTACCGGAAAGACTGGAGGAAGCCGTCGATCAAGCTGTGGAAATGTCTATCGTTCTTGCGCAGATCCTCGACCTTCTTAATCGAGTGAATTACCGTCGAGTGGTGCTTACCCCCAAAGCTCCGTCCGATCTCTGGCAGCGAGGCATGTGTGAGCGATTTGCACAGGTACATCGCAACCTGGCGTGGCATGGCGACGGATTTCGAATTGTTCCGTGATTTCAGGTCGGCGACTTTCAGTTGATAGTAATCCGCGACGAACTTCTGGATGCTCTCGATCGTGACGTGTTTCTCGTCCTGATCGATGACGTTCTTCAGAATCTCCTGAGTGAGATCCAGGGAAATTTCGCGCCCGGTGAGAGAGGCGTAGGCGATGAGGCGAGTAAGAGAGCCTTCAAGTTCGCGGATGTTTGATTTGATGCGCCCCGCGATATACAGCGCGACATTGTCCGGGAGCGGCACCGCCTCGGCCTCGGCTCTTCGCTTGAGAATTGCCACCTTCGTCTCGAGATCTGGTGGCTGAATATCCGCGATCAGTCCCCATTCAAATCGTGAACGGAGTCGCTCCTCGAGCGCTGGGATTTCATGGGGCGGACGATCGCTGCTCAACACGATCTGTTTTTGCGAATCGTAGAGCGCATTGAAAGTGTGGAAGAACTCTGTTTGAGTGCCTTCCTTTCCGGACACGAACTGGATGTCGTCGACGAGAAGCACATCGACGCTTCGATAGCGCTCGCGAAAGTCAAGAATGCGGTCGTACCGAACGGCGTTAATCATCTCGTTCATGAATCGCTCGGAGGAAATGTAGGTCAACGTCAGCGACGGATCATGAAGCAAGACGTACTGCCCGATTGCGTGCATCAAGTGGGTTTTGCCGAGACCGACGCCTCCGTAAATAAACAGCGGGTTGTACGAACGAGAGGGGGCTTCGGCGACCGCCCTGCACGCCGCGTGCGCGAATTGATTAGATGGACCGACGATGAAGGTATCGAATGTGTACCGGGGAGTCAGTCCTCCAGAAGTCGAAGGCACCGCGGCGTCGCGTTCACGAAAAGCTGGATCGAGGGTTTCTTCAAGGGCTGCGTCGGGCTGACTGCCGTCGGCGATAAAGGCCACACTGGTGCCAGGACGCTTGACTTCCTCGAGCGCCTCGGCGAGGACGCCGGAGTAGTGCTTCGTCAACCACTCCGTGAAGAGCAGGTTCGGGACGCGGATCGTGAGCCCGGATCCACTGTCAGCAACGAGCGACGTGGGCCGGAACCACGTGTAGAAGCTGTGACGATTGACCTTGGTCTCGACCCGCGCCAAGATCTGGTCCCAAATACTTGAATCCATTGCAGTTAACCAGAAAAAATGTGAAAAGGCCGACTTTCACCTGCGGAACTCTATGAGCGGCCCGACAATGGGGCCGACATACACCAAACAACCCTGTAAATGGAGGGGCTTGTCGAGCTCAACACGGGAGAAAGTCGAAAAAACCCAATAAAAGTTGAGTGTCTTGCTGAGCCGGTCGCGTTTTCCACAGTGTTTTCCACAGTTGTGGAAATCTTGGGGAAGAAACCGAAGCTTCCTTGTGATGTGCGTGACCGATCTGAAGCGCTCGCGACTGTAGCACAGGACGCCAGGTGCGGATTCTTTGACAGGCGGAAGGGCTGGCGATTAGTATTGAGGTTTCGTGTCAGCTCAAACAGGCCTGTTTTCTACATATAGGGCAACATGAAGGGAAAGCGTACGTTTCAACCGAACACCCGCCGCCGAAAGAAAGCGCACGGGTTCCGGGTTCGCATGTCTACGAAAAACGGCCGGATTGTGCTGAAGCGTCGGCGCGCCAAGGGCAGGAAGCGTTTGACGGTCGCCGACGAAAGATAGTGACTTATGCCCGGGGCGCACGGCTTGGCGCCACGCGAACGTATTCGCCGTCGCCCGGAATTCGAACGCGCGTACGCAGAAGGACTTCGACTTCACGCGCGGTTCATGACCGTCATCGTCGTTCCGAACTCGTGTAGACACCCACGACTGGGGGTCGCGGCGAGCCGCAAATTGGGAGCGGCGACTAGTCGAAATCGCGCGAAGCGCCTGGCGCGGGAGCTGTTCAGGTGCCACAAGATCGGACCAGTTTTCGAGGCGCAGCCTGGACTGGACGTAGTGATCGTGCCTCGCCGGGAAATGCTCGATGCTCCCTTCGCCGCCCTTGAAGCTGACTACACCCGGGCCTTTGAACAATGCCGTGAGGGCCGCGTCCGCGCGGCTGCTCGCAGTGGTCACCGAAGGAATTCTCACGCTCCTAAAGGGCTATAAGTTGCTTTTGTCACCGCTCTTTACTGGTTCATGCCGGTTCTATCCGTCCTGCTCAGATTACATGGCTGAAGCCGTGCGTCTGCACGGACCGTGGCGCGGTCTGTGGCTGGGGTGTCGGCGCCTTGCACGGTGCCACCCGCTGGGAGGCCACGGCGTGGATCCGGTTCCACATCCCTAGCCCGAGGACATGGAACGCAGGTTTTTCGTCGCAATTCTGCTGTCGTTTGTCGTCCTGTACGGTTACCAGGCGCTCTTCGTCCCGAAGTCTCCGCAACCGGGGCGCTCTTCATCGCCAGCCTCCGTACAAAAACCGCCTGCGGCCGAGAACTCGTCGACCAGTAAGAACGCCGAGCCGCCGCAGCCTGTAGTCGATGTTGCTCCTGTAGAAGGAGAACAACGAGAACGCGAGATCGTCGTTGAGACACCAACCGTACAGGTAGTCCTGACCAATCGCGGTGGGCGGGTCCTGCATTGGCGACTGAAGGGTTTTCAGGATCAGAGCGGCAATCTCGTCGATCTCGTACCGACCGATGTTCCAGTCGACCAGCCGCGTCCGTTCTCACTGATCGTTGATGACCCCGCCTTAACCCAGCGTCTGAATAGTGCGCTGTACCAGGTCAGTGGAGACACAAACGGTCAGGTCGATGCGACGAAGCAGGCCGCGCAGGTCGCGTTCGAGTTTCAAGACACGAACGGTTTCCGTGTGCGCAAGGAGTTTTCGTTTGCGCCCGCCAACTACGTCGTCACCTTCTCGGCGACGGCCGCCAATGGCGACCGTGCGCTTCAGCCAACCGTTGCGTGGGGACCCGCTCTTGGCGACGCGGGAGCCCTCGCAGCCGGTGGTAGCTTCTTCACTGGAAACTACACGCAGCCGCCCGAGGCAATTTTTCATCGCGACGGCGACGTCGAACGCGTGCGTGCCGATCAACTCGCCGAGCGAGGGTCTCCTGACGGCCAGTTTCGATTCGCGGGCGTCGACGACCACTACTTCATCGTCGCTGCCATCGATCCTGGACAGGCCCGCCTGCAATACCAAGCGGTGACGCTTCCGGGTCCAGGCGAGGCGAAGCGGCAGCTTCTCGCGCATACGATCCGTCCCGCGCAATCGATTCAGAATGTGCGCTTCTTTGTTGGGCCGAAGCAGTTCGACGTATTGCAGGCTGTGGATCCGGAGTTCACGAAGGCGATCAATTTCGGCATGTTCAGAGTGCTCTCCGTGCCGCTGCTGAATGCGCTCAAGTGGGTCCACAGCTACATCGGGAACTGGGGCTGGTCGATCATCGTGCTGACGATCCTGATCAATCTGGCGATCGCACCGTTGCGGCACAAGAGCGTCGTCTCGATGCGCAAGATGCAGGCGCTGCAGCCGCAACTGAAAGCAATTCAGGATCATTACGCGGGATTGAAAGTGACCGATCCCGCCAAGCAGAAGATGAACACGGAGATCATGAATCTCTACCGCGAGAAGGGTGTGAACCCCGCGAGTGGCTGCGTGCCGATGCTGCTCACGATGCCGATTCTCTTCGCGTTCTACTCTCTGCTTTCGCAGTCCATCGAGCTTCGAGGTGCCGAGTTCGGACTCTGGATCAAAGACCTTTCAGAGCATGACCCCTACTACGTCACGCCGGTGCTGATGGCGCTGACGATGTTCTGGCAGCAGCGAATCACACCATCGACTGCTGATCCCGCGCAGCAGAAGATCATGATGATGATGCCGCTCATGTTTGGTGTGATGTTCTTGTGGGTTCCGAGCGGCCTGGTCTTGTATTGGTTTGTCGGGAACCTCTGGGCGATCGGACAGCAGTACTTCACGAACTGGATGATAGGACCGCCGGCGGTATCGACGTCACGTCCACCGGCAGAACGGCGCATGAAGAACGCGGGAGCTGGCCGCACTGCCGCCGCTGAACGTAAGAGCTAGGAATTCACGAGGGCGCAGCGTGAACGAGACCTTGACGAGACAGATCGCAGATTTTGTCCAGAGTGTCGTGAAGGCAATGGGCGTCGACCTGACCGCAAGAATCGAGGACTCGCCTGAGGCGACGCGCATCAACCTCGAGGGAGAGGACGGCGGTGTGCTGATTCGTCGTGGCGGCGAAGGCTTGCAGGCGCTGCAGCACGTCGTGGCCACTGCGTTTCGCCGACAACTGGGCGACGATAACAGAGTGGTCGTCGACTGCAACGGTTTCCGCAGAGACAAGGATGCCGAGATCAAGCAGATGGCGCGGTTCATGGCGGAGAAGGCAAGGGCGAGCGGCATGCCTCAGGAGATCGGCCCTCTGAACCCATATGAACGACGAATCGTCCATATCGCCATAGCCGAGGATCCGACCGTGAGTTCGGAGAGCATCGGCGATGCGTTCATGAAGACGGTCATCATTTCAGCCAGACAGTAAGCCGGGTATCGGCGATCGTCTTCGCCGGTGAGGCGCCGCCATGTTCTCTTCCGACGACACCATTGTGGCTATCGCAACGCCGTCGGGAAGGGGCGGCATTGGTGTCGTGCGAGTCAGCGGATCAAACGCCACGGAGATTGCGGCGCGGATTCTGACGCGTCGACGAGCGTTGGTGCCGCGACAAGCGACGCTGACGAGAGTGCACCTCAACGGAGATGGCTCGACCACGACCCGCGATCACGCAATCGTGACGTGGTTCCCGGCACCTCAGTCCTACACCGGCGAACACGTCGTCGAGATCAGTAGTCACGGAAGTCCAGTCGTGCTCAGAGGGATATTGAGCAGCCTTGTTACGGCGGGCGCACGCCTGGCGCGGCCGGGAGAATTCACGTTTCGGGCATTCCTGAACGCACGGATCGATCTTGCACAGGCGGAAGCCGTGGCGGATTTGATTGAGGCCGCGACTCCGCTCCAAGCGCAAATGGCCTTCGATCAAATGGAGGGTACATTGAGCGCGCGCCTTGACGCGCTCGATCGCACGTTGCTCGACGTGATCGCCAGGCTCGAGGCATCACTCGACTTTCCGGACGAAGGCTTTCACTTCGTCGAACCGCACGAAGTTGCTGCTCGCATCGACGAAGTCCTCAACGAGCTGAACGGCGTGCTGGCACACGAGGCCCGGGGTCGTTTGATTCGTGAAGGCGCAACGGTAGTCATCACGGGGCGAGTGAACGCCGGCAAGTCGAGCCTTTTCAATGCGCTGATTGGTCAAGAACGCGCGATCGTGACCGACGTACCGGGGACGACAAGAGATTTTCTGACTGAGACAATTGATCTGCACGGTCTCGCCGTCACGCTGGTCGATACCGCTGGAGAGCGGGAGACAAAAGACACGATCGAACGCGAAGGCATGGCACGCGCGATGCGCGCACGCGACAGCGCAGATTTGGTGTTGGTCGCGATCGATTCTGGCGAGGAGCTCACCGACGACGATCGTCGTCTCATTGAGTCTTCATCGGCGGGCACGCGGCTCATCGTTGCCAGCAAAGCTGATCGAGTGCCGCGATGGGAAAGACCAGATGCGATTCGCGTTTCAACAACGCGAGGTGAAGGTCTCGACGACCTGAGATGCGCGATGCTGCGTTCATTGAGCGGTGACGAGGGACTGCGAGATCCCGCCGCGATATCAAACTTGCGCCACGTGACACTGTTGAAGGAAGCGCGCACCGCGTTGACCCGCGCGCGTACAGCGGTCACGAACCAGGCACCGGAGGAATTCGTGCTCGCCGATCTTCATCGTGCGCGCGCGAGCTTTGGCGAAGTGGTCGGTATCGGTTCGAGCGAAGAAACGCTGGATTACATCTTCAAGCACTTCTGCATCGGCAAGTAGTTGTAGTCACGATGACGTTCGATGTGATTGTTGTCGGCGCCGGACACGCGGGGATCGAAGCGGCCTATTCCGCAGCCCGCATGGGCTGTCATGTCGGTGTGTGCACGTTGTCGACAGACACGGTGGCTCACATGCCGTGCAATCCAGCGATCGGCGGAACCGCAAAGGGGCACCTCGTCCGAGAGATTGATGCGTTGGGTGGCCTCATGGGCCAGGCCATCGATGCGACCGGGATTCAGTTCAAGCTGCTTAATCGAAGCCGTGGACCAGCCGTTTGGTCGCCACGGGCACAGGCAGACAAGAAGCGGTACGGACAGTGGGTGCGACACACGCTTGGTCAAGAGCCCAACATCGAGTGGATACTCGGTCGCGCGGGAAGGATCCTGACGAATGCAGGTCGGATAGAAGGCCTGGCGCTCGAAAGTGGCGAGCACCTCTCGTGTTCGTCGCTCATCCTGACGACAGGCACGTTTCTCAACGGGCTGATACATGTAGGGCGAGAGCAGCGGTTGGCCGGCAGGGCAGGTGAGCCACCATCAATTGATCTCGCCGAGTCAATTCGAGCCCTCGGCTTTCAGGTGGGTCGTCTCAAGACAGGAACGCCGCCACGCCTGGATCGTCGGAGCATCGACTTCAACACGCAGGTCGAGTCCGGAGCTTTCGTCGAAGAGCGCGGAGATGCGGCGCCGACGCCGTTCTCTTATCGAACGCGCAAGCGTCTTGCGAACAAGATCAGTTGCTGGCTTCTCTACACTAACGACCGCGTGCGAGAACTCGTTCGAAGTCGGATCGACGAGAGTCCCCTCTACAACGGCCAGATCAACGGCATCGGCCCGCGATACTGTCCGTCGCTCGAGGACAAAATCATGCGGTTCCCTGACCGGGAGCGACACCAGGTCTATCTCGAGCCGGAGACTCTGGACGGTGACGAGATCTACGTCAACGGCTTCTCGATGTCGATGCCAGGGCAAGTACAAGAGGAATTGGTTCGTCTGCTTCCCGGCCTGGAAGAAGCACGAATGATCCGACCGGGCTACGCGATCGAGTACGACTTCGTCCAACCCACGGAGCTCACCCCGACGCTCGAATCACGCCGCGTTCAAGGACTGTTTCTCGCCGGCCAAATCAACGGGACATCGGGGTACGAGGAGGCTGCTGCTCAAGGTCTCATCGCTGGGATCAACGCCGCACGCGCGACGAAACAGGAAGGACCATTTGTGCTCGGGCGCCAGGATGCGTACATCGGGGTTCTTGTGGACGATCTAGTTACGCGAGGTTGCCTCGAGCCGTATCGGATGTTCACGTCTAGGGCAGAGCATCGGTTGCTTCTGCGTATCGACAACGCAGACCTCCGTCTCACACCGCGCGGGCGCGAAATTGGATTGGTTGGCGATGAGCAATGGGATCTATTCGAGCGACGGCGACTTCGTTACGACCACAACGCGCGAGTACTTGAACAGACGCATGTCCATTTGCCAGGCGGTCAGAGGCTGACAGTGGCGCAGCTTCTTCGACAGCCAGAAACGAGACTCGCTGCACTCGTGAGCGATGGGAAGGTTGTCCTCGATCTCGATCGAGAGTCGCCGGAACAGGATTTGGCCACGCTCGAGACTTCGATCAAGTACGCGGGTTATCTTGAACAGGAGTCGTCCCGTGCCGAACGTGCTCGACGCGACGACCGTCGGCGCATCGCGCCCCAATTTCCGTTCGGACGGGTACCAGGACTTTCTCGAGAAGTCGTTCAGCGTCTGGAGCAGATCCGGCCCGAGACCCTCGGCCAAGCGGCGCGGATCCCAGGAATGACGCCGGCGGCCGTGGCGGTTCTTGGGGTTTTTCTCACCAGGCTGACTCCCCCGGCTTATCAAACGTGAGCAGCCGTGAGTTTCAAGAGCGTTTAGCACGCCGGGCGCGCAGGGCCGGGATAACGATTCGTCCAGAGCTCGGCGCGCGACTCGAGATCTACTACCGACTCCTTTCAACCTGGAACAAGAAGATCAATTTGACCGGGCTGAGCCTCTCAGACTTCAGCCCCGAATCGCTCGATCGACTCCTCATCGAGCCACTTGTTGCGGCTAACCATGTCCTACCAGCCGTGACGAGTCTGTTGGATGTCGGGAGCGGGGGAGGCTCTCCCGCGATCCCTTTGGCGCTTGCGTTGCCGGAAATTAACCTCCTGATGGTTGAGGCCAAGACGAGGAAGTCGGTCTTTCTCCGAGAAGCCCTCAGAGCCCTGGGCCTGACTCGCGGTGACGTCGTCACGACACGGTTCGAGGAGTTGCTGACAAAGCCGCGCCTCCACGAGGCTCACGACCTGCTGACGATTCGGGCTGTGCGAATCGAGAGTCGGATACTCATGAGTCTTCAGGCATTTGTGAGGCCGAGTGGCGAGATCTTCCTTTTTCGCACAACGGCTGGCGCCTCAGGCACTACCGCAGTGACGCCACCTCTGGCATGGAAAGCCTCCTATCCGCTGTTGGAGCAAGCCAGTAGCCTGATCGTGTTGGAGAAGAGGCAGGTAGGTTACGCGAATCGGAACGTTTCACGTGAAACACTATCCGACTCTGAAGATCGCTAAATCTTCGCCTCGTTTCACG
>Ga0075421_100000580_pt1 | contig 38885 bp, 33 predicted proteins | sample SoiMetdeltSBSDD5_FD_75292 | JGI IMG/M metagenome (GOLD analysis project Ga0075421, IMG submission 75292) | Bulk soil microbial communities from a Populus tree surrounding site in Tennessee, USA - Soil MetaG P. deltoides SBSDD5 | ecosystem: Environmental > Terrestrial > Soil > Tree plantation... | reverse complement strand
GGGACACCCAAACGATCAAGCTGTCCCCCATGTCCCCCTAGATCAACCCGACTGGAGCAAGGAACAGATCAATGCCTGAGACATACCTGACGTTGCCCCAGGTCGGAGACCGGCTAGGCACCGGCGTGCGGTTCGCCCGCCGACTCATCGAGGAGAGGCGCATCGAATACAAGAAGTTCGGTCACCACGTCCGCGTCGCGGAGTCGGTGCTTGAGGAGTACATCGCCTCGTGCACGGTCAAGCCGATCGTACGCAGGTGCACGACGACGGGGAGACGGGGCCGGTGACAAACAGCAAGAAGGGTAAGCAGAGGTTCGGTGCGGTGCGCAAGCTGCAGTCTGGTCGCTGGCAGGCACGGTACACCGGACCGGACGGGCAGCGCCGTCCAGCTCCCGACACATTCGCGACGAAAACTGCGGCAAATCAGTGGCTCGTGGAGAAGGAGGCGGAACTGCTGCGCGGCGAGTGGCTTGACCCCGATTCGGGCAAGGTCTCGCTGAACGAGTACGCAGAGAAGTGGATCAGCGAACGCGATCTCAAACCACGCTCACGCGAAGAGTATGAGCGCAACCTGCGGCTTCACGTGCATGACTACCTAGGCCACCGGGCGCTCAACAGCATCACCAGTCAGCACATCCGCACGTGGCGTGCGGATCGGCTCGCCGCTGGCATTGGCAAGCCCACCGTGGCGAAGACCTACCGCATCCTTCACGCGATCTTCGTGACGGCGCTCGATGATGAGCTGATCAGGCGCAATCCGTGCCGCATCAAGGGCGCTGGGCAGGACACGGCTGATGAGCGTCCGATCGCGACGCTTGACCAGGTGTTCGCGATCGCGGAGAAGATTCAGCCCAGGTATCGCCTGCTCGTCATATTGGCGACGTTCGCACAGCTTCGTTTCGGGGAACTGGTCGCGCTCCGACGTCGCAACATCGATATTGGGGCGATGGAGCTGCGGGTGCGTCGCGCTACCGCCGAGATGGAGGACGGCACGCAGATGGACGGCGATCCGAAGTCTCGGGCAGGCAAGCGACCCATCAGCCTGCCGCATGGTTTGCATCGCGACATCGAGGCGCACATGGAGCGGTACGCACAGCCCGGTATGGACGGTCGCCTGTTCGTCGGTCCACAGGGAGGCATACCGCGACGGCGGAACTTTAACCGGATCTGGAAGAAGGCGCTCAAGTGCGCAGGTATTCCGCCGGAGATCGATCTACATCTGCACGACCTGCGGCATACCGGAAGCACATGGTCATCACGGGGCGGGGCAACGCTCAAGGAGTTGATGGCGCGCATCGGCCACTCCAGCACGCGCGCAGCAATGATCTACCAGCACGCCGACCGCGAACGGGATCAAGCCATCGCGGCCGTCTTGGACAGCTTGATTGAGGAGGCAAGAAGCAAGATCACAGAGTGATTGGGCACGGATTGGGCACGGAACGAGATCACGAAAGATAACCGAAAACGCCCTGGATCTTGGGAGGTGCTCCCACCAGGGCGTTTATCGTGATCAAATGGGGTGGAGCTGAGGGGACTCGAACCCCTGACCCCCACACTGCCAGTGTGGTGCGCTACCAGCTGCGCCACAGCCCCTTGACCTGGATGGCCTCCGACTTGCGGAGGCACCTGCGAAATAGTACACGGCCGTAAACGGGCCGCGAAATCGGGTTCCTTCACGGCCCGAGAACCCGACAAAAGCCCATCAGTTCAGGTGTGGATCCGGCGGGAAGTGGGCCACGGCCGCAGTCAGGCCACCCTGACGGCGCAGGACCATCTGCCAAAGGTCCTCGGGCTGGCTCAGGAAAGGATCACTGGGCAGCGCGCTGAACACGAACCAAGACCCCTCGGCGATCTCCTTTTCGAGCTGGCCCGCGCCCCACCCGGCGTACCCGTGATAAACCCGCACATACTCGAGCTTGTCCCCTATCTTGGACGGCTCGTGGCTCAGGTCGATGGTGCCGACCTGGCCGATCACCCGGCTGTAGCCCAGGAATCCGGCGACGCCGGCCTTGGCCCGGGCAACGCAGATGGCGGAGTCGGCGCCGACGGGGCCGCCCTCGAAGAGCACCTGAGGACCGCTGACGAGAGTCTCCCAGCCGGGAAGCACCTCGCTTACCCCGACCCCGGTCGGCCGGTTTAGCACCACGCCGAGCGCACCGTCGCTCTCGTGCGCAAGCAAGAAAACCACGGTCCGCTCGAAGTGCGGATCACGCAGGGTTGGCAGGGCGACCAGAAGGTGCCCGGTATAAGATTTCACCACACCTCGCCCCAGGTCCTTCGATGTCATCCACGGATCGCGTGACGGCATGTTCGCACCATAGCGGGCGTTGAACCGCTTTTCTACGACGCATGAAGCAAGGCGGCCAGAGCACGGGCGCATTCGTCCACCGTGGCCTGCCAACTCCTGAACGCGCCCGTGTCTGCCTGATCGCTGACATGTTTGATGATCCGCACAGGAACGCCGAACGCCGAAGCCGCGGAAGCCACCGCATAGCCCTCCATGTCGACAAGGTCGGCACGGCGGGCGAGGCTCTCGCGCACCACCGGATCGGACACGAAAACGTCTCCGGTGGCGAGCACGAGACCGTCCGCCCCAAGCGTGATGGGCCGGCCGAACGAATGCCCGGTCAGCGCCTCCAACGCCTCGCTGTCAAAGTCATGCTGGATCACTTGACGGATTTGGTGGGTACCCACAAGGCCCGCCCGCAACGCCCCAGCCGTGCCCAAATTGATGATCTCGCTCGGCAGCTCCCCTTCCGAGAGCGCCCTCGTCACGGCAACGGCTGCGCACACCTTGCCAACACCCGAAACCAGAATCGGATAGCGGCTGTCGAGGTGCACCGCCTCTTCCTTGAGCGCGACGACGATCAATGGGCTGCGACTCATGCCCATACAGTAGTCGGGTGAACCCGCGTGAGCGTGCCGCCCGCCTGGCCGACGACCTCCTCTTCCCGGCCGCCCTTGAGGTGGACCGCGCGGATCGCGTGCCGGCCTCGCATTTCGAAGCGCTTGCGCGCGAAGGCTTGTACGACTTCGACGGCGACCTCGCAATCGTCGAGACCCTCGCGTCGGGCTGCCTGGCCACCACTTTCGTCTGGCTCCAGCATCACGGCCCGCTCGCGTCGGCGCGTGGCTGGCCCCTCCTCGACGCGGCCATGGCTCGCGGCGACATCCGCGGCGGGATCGCCCGTGCCGGCGCCAGGCCCGGCGCACGATCGCTTACCGCGACCTCCACTGTGGACGGTTACATCCTCGAAGGTACCGTGCCCTGGGTCACCGGCTGGGGGATGATCAACATCATCGAGGTGGCCGCCCTCAACGGCGACGACGTCGTCTTCCTATTCGTCGACGCAACCGAATCGCCCTCCATCAAAGTGGAGTTGAACCGACTCGTCGCCGTCAACGCCTCCCGCACCGTCACACTGACCTTCACCGGCCACCGAGTCCCCCACGACCGTCTCGTGCGCAGGCAACTCTTTCAAGCGTGGCAGGCGGCCGAGGCGCCCGGTTCGAAGCTCAACGGCGGCCTCGCCCTCGGCGTCGCCTCCCGCTGCATCCGCCTGCTTGAAGACACCTCGGATCTGAGGTCCGAATTGGATGCCTGCCGCGAGGCGCTTCAATCCGCCGATTCCGCAACTATCCCCGACGCCCGTGCCGCCGCCTCCGAGCTCGCGATGCGAGCCGCCATCACCCTGACCGTCCAAACCGGAAGCCGCTCGGTTCTGCTGGACAATCACGCCCAACGCCTCGTCCGCGAGGCCGCTTTCCTGCTGGTATTCGGTACACGTCAAAAAATCAAGGAAGCGGTGCTCTGGCGGGTGGGGAGAGGCCAGCCCAGCGCATGCCCCAATGGATGAACAATCCGCCCAGCGAGTTGCGGATCCATTCCTGGCGCGGATGTTGCAGCTCGGCCGCTGCCGGGCTCGGGGCGGTGACCGTCGTGGCGGCGTCAAGGCGTTCCGTCCAGATTGATGTCTCTTGACATTGATAAGGGCACAGATGTCTAATCCGAGACAACGTTGTCACCCCCCTCCCTCAGAGGTGCCACGATGAGATCAGCGCTGATCGCTTGCGCCGCAACAGCTTTGATACTGTCCCCCATGCCGTCCCATGCGGCCACGATGCCGCCGCCCCCGACCGAGCCGCAGGGCACGGTCTTCTCCTCCTCCTTCGAACCCGGCGACACCCAGCCCACCTGGGTCAACACCGCCGAACGTGCCCGCGACGTCACCGGCACGCTGCCGGGCGGCATCCCGGGCAGCATCGCCGACCGCATCATCGAGGTCACCGCCAGCGGCGAGTTCAGCGCGGGCGGCGAGGTGAAGGAGAACCTCAACGATGGCGACTCCAACACCAAGTGGCTCGTGTTCACCGCCACCGCCTGGGCGCAGTACAAGCTGTCGACCCCGACCGTCGTCGTCCACTATGGACTGACCTCAGCCAACGACGCGCCCGAGCGAGACCCGCGCGACTGGGCGCTGCTCGGTTCGCAGGACGGCCAGGCCTGGACCACGCTGGACACCCGCACCGGCGAGACCTTCCCGGAACGCTTCCAGCGCAAGGAGTACAGGTTCACCAACACCACGGCGTACCTGTACTACCGGCTCGACATCACGCGCATCGGTGGCGGCAACATCGTGCAGCTCGCCGAGTGGGAGCTGTCCAACGGCGCCACCGGGCCGCAGCCGCCCAGCGATATGCGCAGCCAGATCGGCGTCGGCCCCTCCGGCGGCTTCGTCTCCAAGCCGCGAGCCGGGTTCACCGGTCTGAAAGCGTTGCAGTACGCCGGAAGCACGACATCCAACACCGGCGGATTCTCCTACAACAAGGTGTTCGAGGTCGACATCCCGGTCACCTCCGGCATGGAACTGTCCTACGTCGTGTTCCCCGAGTTCACCGCCGCGAGCATGAGCTATCCCAGCACCTACGTCGCGGTCGACCTGGCCTTCTCCGACGGGACCTACCTGAGCCAGCTCGGCGCACGCGACCAGCATGGCGCCGCGCTCTCCCCGCGGGGGCAGGGCGACTCGAAGACCCTCTACGCCGACCAGTGGAACTTCAAGCGCGCAGACATCGGCAAGGTCGCTCGCGGCCGGACCATCAACCGCATCCTCGTGGGCTATGACAGCCCCGTTGGCCCGCTTGGCTTCCGAGGCTGGGTCGACGACATCACACTCAACGCTGTGACCACGAAACCGGGCGGCCTCAAGCCCTCCGAGTACGTCGTCACGACCCGCGGCACGCACTCCACCGGCGGGTTCTCGCGCGGCAACAACTTCCCGGCCACGGCCGTGCCGCACGGGTTCAATTTCTGGACTCCGGTCACCAACGCCGGCACGACGAGCTGGCTGTATGAGTACCACCGCGCCAACAACACCGCCAACCTGCCGACGTTGCAAGCGTTTGCGGCAAGCCACGAACCGAGCCCGTGGATGGGCGACCGGCAGACCTTCCAGGTCATGCCGTCCATCGCCGCCGATGTGCCCAACGCGGGGCGCACGGCACGCGCCATGCCCTTCCGGCACGGCAACGAGGTGGCGCAGGCGCACTATTACTCGGTCACCTTTGACAACGGGCTGAAAGCGGAGATCGCCCCGGCGGACCACGCCGCCGTGTTCCGGTTCACTTTCCCGGGTACCCAATCAAAGCTTATCTTCGACAACGTCAACAACAACGGTGGACTCACGCTCGACCTGCAGAATGGCGTCGCCACGGGCCATTCCGATGTCCGTAGTGGACTGTCGACGGGCGCCACGCGCATGTACTACTACGCCACATTCGACAAGCCGGTCACCGGCGGGTCGAAACTCACCGGGCTGGGTCGCGACAATGTGATGGGATACCTGGCTTTTGACGCCGGGGCCGACCGCGTCGTCACCATGCGCATCGCCTCCTCGCTGATCAGTGTCGATCAGGCGCGGCGCAACCTGCTCGCCGAGGTGTCGGAGAGCTTCGACACCGTCAAGCTCAAGGCGCAGCGCGCGTGGGACGACAAGCTCGACGTCATCGAGGTCGAGGGCGCCACCCACGACCAGCTGACCACGCTTTATTCAAGCCTGTACCGGCTGTTCCTCTACCCCAACTCCGGATACGAGATCGTCGATGGCGTCGCCAAGCACGCGGTGCAGTCGGCGACCTCGACCAACCCCAATCCGCCCATCGTCAATGGAAAAGTGTTCGTCAACAACGGTTTCTGGGACACCTACCGCACGACATGGCCGGCGTACGCGCTCCTGACCCCCTCCATGGCCGGGCAGATGGTCGACGGGTTCGTGCAGCAGTACCGCGACGGTGGCTGGATCGCCCGCTGGTCCTCGCCCGGTTACGCCGATCTGATGGTGGGCACCAGCTCCGATGTCGCGTTCGCCGACGCATACCTCAAGGGAGTCAGCGGGTTTGACGCCGCGCTCGCCTACGAGGCCGGGTTGAAGAACGCAACGGTCATGCCGCCCAACGCGAATGTGGGCCGCAAGGGCATGGAGACATCGCCGTTCCTTGGCTACACGGCGATCGGGTCGACCGGCGAGGCGATGTCGTGGGCGATGGACGGGTACATCAACGACTTCGGGCTCGCCAACATGGCACAGGCGCTGGGGCGCACCGAGGAGGCAGAGTACTTCCGGAGCCGGGCGCTGAACTACGTGCACATGTTCGACCCGTCGGTCGGCTTCTTCCAGGGCCGCAACGCCGACGGCTCGTGGCGCCGCACACCGTCCACATTCGACCCTCGGGTCTGGGGCTTCGACTACACCGAGACCAATGCGTGGAACATGGCCTTCCACGCCCCGCAGGACGGTCAAGGTCTAGCGAACCTCTACGGCGGCACAGGCGCTCTCGCGGACAAGCTCGACGAGTTCTTTGCCACGCCCGAGACGGCGATGTTCCCCGGTTCCTACGGCGGCATCATCCACGAGATGCGTGAGGCGCGGGATGTGCGGATGGGCCAGTACGGCCACAGCAACCAGCCCTCGCACCACATCATTTACATGTACGACTACGCCGGGCAGCCGTGGAAAACCCAGGCGAAGGTGCGCGAGGGGTTGTCGCGGCTTTACCTGGGCAGCGAGATCGGCCAGGGCTACAGCGGCGACGAGGACAACGGCGAGATGTCGGCGTGGTATGTCTTCAGTGCCTTGGGCTTCTACCCGCTGCAGATGGGCAGCCCGTACTACGCCATCGGTTCGCCGCTGTTCCGCAAGGCCACCATCCACCTCGAGAACGGACGTGACCTGGTCATCAACGCCCCGGGCGACGGGCCTTACGTGCAGGGGCTGAACGTCAACGGCAGGCGCTGGGACAAGACCTACCTGCCGCACGACGTGCTGTCCGCCGGTGGCGTGCTGGACTTCACCATGGGTACGCGGCCGTCGACCTGGGGTACCGGGCGGGACGCGGCGCCGCCGTCGCTCACCACCGGTGACGCGGTCGCCCAGCCGCTTGCCGACTTCACCCGCGCCGGCGGCACTGCCCTGCTCGACAACGACTCCCGCACCAAGGCGTCGCTTGTGGACGGTCGAGTCACCATCCCCGGCGGCGAGCGCGCGACCTTCTACACGCTCACTTCCGGCTCCGGCGACGCTGCCCTCGATCCGCGTGACTGGGTGCTGGAGGGCTCCAACGACGGCGAGCGTTGGAACGTCCTGGATCAGCGGGCAGGCCAGACCTTCCGGTGGCGGCACCAGATCCGGCCGTTCAAAGTGGACAAGCCGGGAACCTTTGCTCAGTACCGGTTGCGGGTCACCTCGCCGGGATCGGCGGAACTGGCCGAGATCGAGCTGCTGCGGCCCGCGCCGCCCGACACCGCACCGCTGACGGCCACCGCCGAAAGCGCGGTGGCGGCACCGGGTGAGACCGTCACTGTCAGGGTCACCGTCACCAACTACGCCAAGGTTTCGGTGAGCGGCACGGTCGCCGCCTCCCCGCCCAGCGGCTGGACGGTTTCGCCGCCGAGTGTCGCGTTTGGACCGATCGCTCCCGGCGCCTCGGCGACGGTCGCCTTCTCGGTCACCGTCGCGGCGGCCGCCACGCCAGGCAGCTACCCGGTCCCCTTCACGGTCACCTCGAACGTCGGTTCTGTCCGCACCGCGGCCAGGATCACGCTCATCGGCGACGTCGTGGAGTTCACTCCGGGTACCGAGGCAGAGACACCGTGGCTGTTCGAGGACGCCGGATCCCAGCTCGACGGCGCTGTCTATGACGGGCGGGCGCGCTTCTGCGACGGGAGCAGCTCCGCCACCTACCGGTTCCTGCTGCCCAGCGATGTGACGGGTGGAACGCTCGCCCTCGACATCGGCAACCAGTTCCTCGTCCAGGTGTCGACCGACAACGCCACCTGGCGCACCATCCTGGTGGAGCAGAACAACATCCGCGACCTGTCCAACCGGGCCATCCGCACCTTCGACCTCAACGATCTGCGTGGGACGAGCGGCGTGCTCTATGTGCGCATCGCCGACAGCCAAACCCAGGACGGCTGGGGGGCGTGGCTCGCCCGCGTCCGGCTCAATCTGACCCGTACTCAAACCCGTACTCAATAGGTCAACGTGATGCTTGCGGGCTGCCCGTTCTCGTAGGGCCACGGCGGCCCGCCAGCTCCCGAAACAGGTAAGAGGCTTTACAGCGCTCGACCTCACCCACGATCACCGGCGATGGGGTGAACGCGGCTCGCCCGATCGGCGTGAATCGGGCGCAGGGATGGGTAGTAAGGAGGTCGCCAACGCGCACAAACGGGGGTTAAACGATGCGCGATGAAACCACAGAGAACGTCCCAATCCTGATGTCCAAGTTCGCCGTTCCCGCACCGCCGCACGGCATGCTGGAACGGCCCCGCCTCACCGAGCGCCTCGCCGCGGCGGCCGCAACACCGGTCACACTCCTCGTCGCGCCGGCCGGATGGGGCAAGACCGCGCTGCTCGCCGACTGGCTCGGGCGCGGTGGGCCCGGCCACCCGGCGGCCTGGCTGTCGATCGATCCCGGTGACGGCGGCGAAGCCTTCTGGCATTACCTGAGCAGGGCACTGTCACTGCCGCCGATGTCTGGGGACCATCACGATCCCGGTCTGATCATCCTGGCGGATGCGCTGAGCCGGCGCCGCGAGCCGATCCTGCTGGTCCTGGACGACGCGCACCACCTGCGCGACCCCGGGCCGTGGAGCGGACTTGACTTCCTGCTACGGCACACGTCCGGAAAACTGCGGCTGGTGATCGCGGGGCGCGAGGCTCCGCTGCTGCCGCTGCCGCGGCGCCGCCTGGCCGGGGAGCTGGCCGAGATCCCCTCGGGGGAGCTGGCCTTCACCTCCGGCGAGACCCGGGAGCTGCTCGCGCGGTGGGGTCTTGACCTGCCCGCCGATCGGGCGCGCGCCCTGCACGAGCGGACCGAGGGCTGGCCCGCGGGCATCCGGTTCGAGGCAGCCACCTCCACCAACGCGGACGGTGACGCGGAGGCGGCCCGTTTCCTGCGTCAGGAGGTGCTCGGCGCGCACCCGCCCGAGCTTGCCGACGCCTTGGCTCGCGCGTCCATCAGCGATCATCTGAACGGCGGTCTGATGGACGCGCTGACCGGCCGCGACGATGGGATCGCGCTGCTGGACCGGCTGGAGCGCGGCTCCATGTTCGTGGTGAGGATGGACCGTCCACCGTGGACACATCGCTTCCACCGCATGTTCGGCGAGGTCCTCAGGACGGGCCTGCGCGGCGGGCACCCGCGGCTGATCCCGGAGCTGCACGCGCGCGCGGCCCGCTGGCACGCCGCGCATGGGCTGCCGGCCCAGGCGCTGCACCACGCCCTGGCCGGTGGCCACGCCGCCCTGGCCGTTCATATCGTGCGCGAGAGCTGGCCGCAACTGATCCTTCACCGCGGGCCGGCGCGGGAGCCGACCACCCCGACCGAGGTGAGCGATCCCATGCTCGCCCTGGCGCAGGCCGCCGATCACCTCGGCATGAACAACCTCGGCGGGGCGAACCGCCTGCTGCGCCTGGCGGAAAGGCTGCAAGCCGAGCGTCCCGAAGGAGCGGCCGAAGGTTTCTCGTTGGTGGCCAACGCTTTCCAGCTCGCGCTGGCACGGACGCACGGCGACACCGCGCGGGTCGTATCCGCAAGCCCCAGCGTATTGGCGATGGTGCCGGAGCATGACGATGCCGGGCGGGCGGCCATGCTTGCCCTGCGCGGCGAAGCCCAGCTGATCGCGGGCGACACGGCCAGTGCGATCGACACGTTGCGGGAAGCGACCGATCGTGCCGAGCTGTCCGGTGCCGGATGCCAGAGACTTGTCGCCACCGGCGCGCTGGCCCTGGCCGAGGCAAGCTACGGCTGGCTGCGCCGCGCGGAGACCACGGCCCGTCGCGCCCTGGAGCTGCCCGCCTGCCCGGGGCGGCCGAGCGCGGAGCACCGGGCCGAGGCCCAGCTCGCTCTGGCCATCGTCGATATGCAGCGCGGCGACCCGGCCGAAGCGTATTCACACCTGCGGATGGCGTCCGGGACGGCTCACCAGGCGGGGCTGGCGGTGCTCATCGCCCAGACCATGGCCGAGACGCTGCTGGACAAGGGCGATCTGGCCGGGGCGCATCGGGCGCTCGACGACGGTCGCCGGATCCTTGAGCAGGCGCCCGTTTCGCTGAACGAGCTTGAGCAACGGCTTGCCGTCACGGAGGCGGAGATGCACACCTTCCACGGCGACACCGGCGCTGCGCGGGAAACGCTGGCGCGCTTCGATCCGCACGAGTCGCCCGCGGTCGCGGTGGCGCTAGCCCGCGCCCACCTTCGCGGCGGCGAGGCGCACGCCGCCCAGCGCACGCTCCAGCATTGGGCCGAGGACTCGGCGCCGGCGCTGCGGCAGGAAGTCGGTGCGCTGCAAGCGTTGGCCGCGCAGCGGCTGGGCGACCGCCGCCGCGCGGTCGAGGCGCTGGAGGGAGCGCTGAAACTGGCCGAGGGGCAAGGCTTCCGGCGCGTCTTCGCTCGCTCCGGCCCTGCTGGGCGGCAGCTGCTCACCGAGCAGCTCGACACCGGAACGGCGCATTGGGCGCTGATACAGGAGCTTATCGGCCCACACCAGGCTCCCGCGGGTACCCCCTCGCCTGAAATTCCTTTATCCGCCCGGGAACTGGCGGTCCTGCGCTACCTGCAGGGCGTGCTGTCCAATCCGGAAATCGCCTCGGAGCTTTCCGTTTCGGTCAACACCGTCAAGACGCATGTGCGCAGCATCTATCGCAAGCTGCGCGCCAGCTCCCGCCGCGACGCCGTGAAGCGTGCCCGCGAGCTTCAACTGTTGTAAATGGGTGAAGCTGCCAGGCGCGACAACCCGGCAGCTTCGCTTGCTGAGGGTTTGAGACGGTCAGATCGCCGGGCTGACGGTGACCCGGTTGTCCACCGCGCGCACGCCCGGCGCCGACCAGGCGATCCGCTCCGCCTCGGCCTTCTCCGCCCACGACCGGACAGTCCCGCGCAGGACAATCTTGCCGTCGTCGACGGTCACGTTGATCTGCTCGGCGTCGGTCTCGGCGCTGCGCACCAGCCCGTTCTCTATGCGCCGCCGCAGCTCCTCCGCGGAAGGCTGCACCCGCGGCCGCACGATGACGAGGTTGGTCACGCCGCGGACGCCGGACAGGCGGCGAACCGCCCGTTCCGCCTCGGTCTTCTGGTACTGCCACTCGACCTCGCCCTTGAGCGTCACCCATCCGCGGGAGACGGTGACCTCGATCTTCTCCACGGGCACGAGCGCGTCCCACTCCAGGGCGCGCTGGGCGGCCGCGGCGATGTCGGAGTCGGTGCGCTCGGCCGCGCTGGGCAGCCGGATCTCGGCGTCGTTGGCGACCGCGACCACGCCGCGAACGCGGTGGGCGGCCCGCTCGGCGGCCCACTTCTTGGTGTAGCTGTCCACCCAACCGGTCAGGGTGACCACGCCGTCCTTGACCGCTACGCCGATCTCGTTGGGCTGCACGCGCGCGTCCCACTTGAGCTCTTCGAGGACGTCGCGCTGGATCTGCTCGTCGGTGCGCGCCATTGTCGTTGTCATCGTGCGCTTGCCTCCTTGCACGGGTCGGTTTCCCCGATGCTTCGAGACGATAGGGTGAACGCCCATCACCCTGTTCAGGCTATTTGACCCTCAAATGACGTGATATTTTATGCTATGCCAGGGTTTCGGTGGGTACCCGCAGGGAAGTCTTCGCTTGAGGAAACCTTAGGCAGAGCGGAGCTTCCCATGGCCAGGGCGGTAGGAATTGACCTTGGAACCACCATCTCTGTGATCGCCGCCTTCGAGGGCGACCAGCCGGTGGTGATAGTCAACAGCGAGGGTTCCCGGACAACGCCGTCCGTTGTCGCGTTCGCCGAGTCCGGTGAGCGGCTGGTGGGCCAGCTCGCGCGGCGGCAGTCGATCCTCAACCCGAAGGGCACCATCTACTCCGCGAAGCGTTTCATCGGGCGGCGCTTCAGCGAGGTCTCCGACGAGGCCAAGGCGGTCGGCTTCGACGTGGTCGAGGGGCCGGACGGCATGGCCAAGTTCAACGTGCGTGGAAAGCTTTACTCCCCCGAGGAAATCAGCGCGATGATCCTGCGCAAGCTGGCCGATGACGCTGCGAAATACCTGGGTGACAAGGTTACCCAGGTCGTGATTACGGTGCCGGCCTACTTCAACGACGCGCAGCGGACCGCGACCAAGGACGCGGGCACCATCGCCGGCCTGAAGGTCTTGCGGATCATCAATGAGCCCACCGCGACGGCACTCGCCTATGGCCTGGACAAGAAGGGCCACGAGACGGTGCTCATCTTCGACCTCGGCGGCGGGACGTTCGACGCGAGCATCCTCGACGTGGGCGACGGCGTGGTGGAGGTGCGGGCCACGGCCGGCGACAGCCACCTGGGCGGCGACGACTTCGACCGCAGGATCGTGGACCACCTGGCCGACGATTTCCAGCGGGACAACGGCATCGACCTTCGCGAGGATCCTCAAGCGCTGCAACGGCTTTTCGAGGCGGGAGAGAAGGCGAAGGTGGAGCTGAGCTCCGTCATACGGACGCAGGTGAACCTGCCGTTCATCACCGCCGACGCCTCCGGCCCCAAGCACCTGACCACCCCGATGATGCGCTCGACGTTCGAGTCGCTCACCGCCGATCTGGTGGAGCGCTGCCTGGGCCCGGTGAGGCAGGCGATGGCCGACGCCAAGGTCTCCGAGAACGACCTTGACGAGGTGATCCTCATCGGCGGCTCCACGCGCATGCCCGCGGTGCAGGCACTGGTGCGCCGGCTTACCGGCGGCAAGGAGCCCAACATGTCGGTCAACCCCGACGACGTGGTCGCGATGGGCGCGGCGATGCAAGCGGGCGTGCTGACCGGCGAGGGCCCCGACGTGGTGCTGCTCGACGTGACCCCGCTATCGCTGGGCGTGGAGACCATGGGCGGCGTGATGACCAAAATCATCGACCGCAACACCACGATCCCGCTGCGCCGCACGGAGGTCTTCTCCACCGCCGAGGACAACCAGGCCGCGATCGATATCGTTGTCCCGCAAGGGGAACGGGACATGGCCGCCGAAGACCGCGTGCTGGGCCGGTTCCGGCTGGAGGGCATCCGGCCCGCGCCGCGCGGCGTGCCGCAGATCGAGGTCACCTTCGACATCGACGCCAACGGCATCTTCAATGTCTCCGCGAAAGACAGGGACACCGGCGCCGAACAGAAGATCACCATCACCGACACCGGAAACCTCGATCGAGTCGAGATCGAACGGATGGTGGCGGAGGCGGAGCGGCACCGCGCCGAGGATCTGCAGTTCCGCCAGGTCGTCGACGCACGCAACGAACTTGACGCGGTCGCGTATCAGGTCGAGCGCCAGCTCGGGGAGCTTGGTTATGTCGTTGCGCCGCATGATAGGTCGCACGCCGAGTTGCTCATTAACGACGCCCGTGAGGCGGTCAAGAACGAAGCTCCCATGCAACGATTACGCTCCTTGACATCCGAGCTTCAGCAGGTGGCCCAGAGCCTGACCAACTACCGCCCGCCACGGCAGGAAGCGCCTGGGCAGCAGCAGGGGCCGGGAGGTGAGGATGTCATCGACGCCGACTATAGCCCAAGCTGACCTCGAAGATCGATGGAAGCGCGCGCTCGCCGACGCCGACAACCTGCGCAAGCGGTTCGCCCGGGACCTTGCGGCGGGCCAGATCTCCGAGCGGCGGCGGGTGACGGCCGCGTGGCTGCCCATCGTCGATAACCTCGACCTTGCGCTCGCCAACGCCGAGGAGCAGAGCCCGATCGTCACCGGGGTCCTCGCCACCCGGGACCAGGCGCTGGATCTGTTGGCATCATTGGGTTTTTCACGCGACGACGAGACCGGCGTCCCGTTCGACCCCGCCCGGCACGAGGCGATATCGGTCGTGCCGGGCGGCGAGCCCGGGACGGTGACCGAGGTGGTGCGTGCCGGCTACGGGCGCGGCGAGCACCAGCTGCGCCCGGCCACGGTGGTTGTCGCCGGTGAAGCCGCCGGTGACATGGATGAGCGATGGCCCGCGACTACTACGGGGCATGGTGACCGTGTCCCTGTTGAGGATTAGCACATTGTTCTAAGATCCAAGTCATGCGGGAGACGGCGTCGATTCTGCACGCGGACCTGGACGCGTTCTACGCGTCCGTGGAGCAACGGGACAACCCACGGCTGCGCGGGCGGCCGGTGATCGTCGGCGGCGGTGTGGTGCTGGCGTGCAGCTACGAGGCCAAGGCCAAGGGTGTGCGCACGGCGATGGGCGGGCGGACCGCCCGGCAGCTGTGCCCCGAATCGATCGTCGTGCAGCCGCGCATGTCCGCGTACTCCCAAGCAAGCAAGGCCGTCTTCGAAGTCTTCCGCGACACCACGCCACTCGTCGAGGGGATCTCGATCGACGAGGCTTTCCTTGATGTGGGCGGCCTTTACCGCATCGCCGGTGCGCCGGTGGACATCGCAACCACGCTGCGGCAACGGGTACGCCGGGAGGTAGGCCTGCCGATCACGGTGGGCGTGGCGCGCACCAAGTTTCTGGCCAAGGTGGCCAGCCAGGTCGCCAAGCCCGACGGGCTGCTGGTCGTTCCCGTCGATGGTGAGCTGGCGTTCCTGCACCCGCTGCCGGTGCAGCTGCTGTGGGGCGTGGGCGTGGTGACCGCCGCGAAGCTCAACGAGCGCGGCATCCGCACGGTCGGGCAGGTGGCCCGCCTCGGCGAGGCGGCGCTGGTCTCGCTGCTGGGCCAGGGGGCCGGGCGGCACCTGCACGCCCTGGCGCACAACCGCGACCCGCGCCCGGTGCAGGTGGGGCGGAGGCGCGGATCGATTGGGGCGCAACGGGCCCTGGGCCGTGGCCCGCACCCACGCGAGAGGGTCGACGCCGTGCTGGCGGGGCTGGTCGATCGAGTGACGAGGCGGATGAGGGCGGCCGACCGGCCGGGCCGTACAGTCACGCTGCGCCTGCGCTTTGCCGACTTCACCCGCGCCACAAGGTCGCACACGCTGGCCCGCGCGACCACGGCCACCCAGACCATCCTTGACACCGCCCGGACCCTGCTCGCCACCGCATTCCCGATGATCGACGAGCGCGGCCTGACGCTGGTCGGCATATCCGTGGGAAACCTTGGCACGCAAGGCTTCGTCCAGTTGGAGCTGCCGTTCGAGCGCCAGGACGGGCGGGCGCTCGACCACACCCTCGACGCCGTGCGCAACCGCTTCGGATCGGCGGCGGTAACGCGTGGGGTGCTGGTGGGCAAGGACCCCGGCTGGGAGATGCCGATGCTGCCCGACTAGCGGTCTAGACCATGGTCTCGGGCGGAGGCTCCAGGCGGATCTTGTCGTCGACCTTCGCCGCCTTGCCGGCGAGGTTGAAGTGGACCCGCCCGTTGTAATAGATCCAGATCTCGTCCAGGGTCTTCTCCTCGAACTCGGCGATGTCCGCGGCGCTGGCCTCCCCTGGCGGCTCGGCGGTGGTCCAGTGGGCGACCTTCACCGGCTCGCCCAGCAGCTCCCGCACGCCGGCCTTGTCCTTGTCGAGGAGCTGAGCCCGCATCTCGCTAAGTGTTTCGGGCACGATGCCTTCCCCTTTCTCCAGAAGCGGTCGTCAGAAGGGTCTCCAGATCCCCATGCCCACGTCGTCGGTGTCTACCTTGATGGTGCCGTCGAGGTTGCCGCAGGTGCCAACGTGCGCCCGCAGGCCCTCGACGAGGTCGGTGACGGTGTGGACCAGCATCCAGGCCTCGTACACCGAGTTGCATGCGATCAGTGCTCTATTCAATGCGTTCCAGACTGAAAGAATCGATGTTGCGAACCTTCAATGTATGACAGGCTTGCCGGAGCGTGCCATCGAGACGGCGCTGCGCCGCATCATCGAGCACCGTTAGCGGTCAGGAGATCAGGCGCTCCGCCACCAGGCCAGCGCCGATGACGACCATTGCCGCACCGGATACCCGGCCGAGCGCTCGCGCCGCGGCTGGTCGCGTCATGAGGATCGTCCGGGCGGCAAGCCCGATGCACAGGTAGAACACGGCGCAGGTGAGCGTGAACACCAGGCCCAGCAGTCCGATCTGGCCGGCGACCGGCCAGCTCCACTCAGGGTTGGTGAACTGCGGCAGCAATGCCAGAAAGACGAGTAGTCCCTTGGGGTTGAGGCCGCTGACCGCGATGCCCTTGACGAGGGTGCTCCAGCCCGTGCTCGGGGCGCTGTTGTTTGCCGTTGCGGAGAGCGCGGAGGGTTTGGCAAACGCTGCGGCGCCGTGCCAGACAAGGTAACCGCCGCCGATGACGGGCGGTCTCGCCGCCGTCAACGCCGCCTTGCAAGCACCGCACCGCTTCGGCAACGTCGTCGCCCAGTCAAGCTCGCTATGGTGGAGCGACGGCCCGCTCACCGGCGAGGCCGTGATCGCCGCCGCAGCCGCAAACCCCGTCACCGCAACGCGTTTCTGGCTTGAGGCCGGCGCCCTGGAGCGCGGGCTGGTGCCCGGCAACCGCAAACTCCGGGATGCCCTGGCAGCGCAAGGGTACCCCCTGGATTATCGCGAATATCAGGGCGGCCACGATTTCGCCTGCTGGCGTGGCGGCTTGGCCGACGGCCTGATCAGAGTGTTACGACAGGACGGCTAGCGCTTCTTGCACGGCCCGCTCTGCCTGGGGGAACCGGCGGGCCATCGCGAGCAGCGCCGGGGGTGGGGCTAGGCGCGGGAAAGGCCGGGGCCGGCGACGATGCGCAGGCGACGGTCCTCAACGCGCTGGTGCTCGCGGGTGCAAATGAGGGCGGCCTCGACGGCGCTGCCGCACTCGGCGTGCTCGAAGCGGCGCGGCGGGCCGGAGGGGTTGGGATAGTGGCGGTCGCCCCAGTTTGACAGTCCAATCACGACGGTACCCAGCTCGCGGCCCTTCTCGGTCAGCTCGTATTCCATGCGGCTGCCGGTGGTGCCGTAGGGCTTGCGCGCGAGGACCCCTTCGCCGACAAGGTGATCCAGGCGCGCGGTGAGGACGTTGCGGGCCAGACCGAGGCTGCGCTGGAACTCCTCGAAGCGGGACACGCCGCGCAAGGCGTCCCGGATGATCAACAGCGACCAGCGTTCGCCGATCACCTCGAGGGCGCGGGCGACCGAGCAGACGAGCCCCGGATAGCGCGAGTGCAGCATCTATCCAGCGTAACCATCCGTTGCGTGAAACAACTAACGGGTCTATGGTCAGTTGCGTCACGAAACTGATCGGAGGCACGAACATGGCCAAACCGTGGCGCGCGTTCGCGGTCGTCGGCACCGCGATTTTCCTTACCCTCCTTGACCTTTTCATCGTCAACACCGCCTTCCCGGCCGTCGCCGCGCAGTTCCCGGCGACGCCGCTGGCGGACCTGTCCTGGGTCCTGACCATCTACGCGATCGTCTTCGCGGCGGTACTGGTACCAGCTGGAAAGCTTGGAGACCTCTATGGCAGGCGGCGTTTCTTCGTCGCCGGAATGCTGGTGTTCGTGCTGGGCTCGGTGGTGGCGAGCGTGGCGAGCACGCCCCAGCTGCTGCTGGTGGGGCGCGCGGTGCAGGCGGTGGGCGCCGCGGCCATCACCCCGAACTCGCTGGCCGTGTTGCTGCCGATCTTCCCGCCGCAGCGTCGCGCAGCGGTCATCGCCGCGTGGGGCGCGATCGCCGGGCTGGGTGCCGCGGCCGGGCCGCCGCTGGGCGGGATCCTGGCGCAGGCCGACTGGCGCCTCATCTTCCTGATCAACATACCGGTGGGGATCGCCGCCATGATTCTCACGCCGAGGCTGGTGCCCGAGGTGCGTGACGAGAGCGTCACCCGCCTGCCCGATCTGACGGGCGCGGCCCTGCTGGCCATAGCGATGGCCGCGCTCACGATGGGCCTGAGCCAAGGGCCGCAATGGAATTGGGACGTGCGCGTAGCGGCCGGTCTGGTGCTGGCGGCGGCGCTCACGGTCGCGGTAGCCTGGCGCTCCCGCCGCCACCCGGTGCCCATCATCGAACCGTCCCTGCTGCGCGGCCGCAGGCAGCCGATGACGCTCGCCGCCACCGTCGTGTTCTGGGCCGGCTTCGCCGCACTGCTGGTCGCCAGCTCGCTTTTCCTGACCCACGCCTGGCACTATCCGGTGCTCACCGCCGGCCTGGCCATGACGCCGGGCCCGGCCATCTCGGCCGTGTCGGCGGGCCTTTCCGGCCGCCTCGCCGCCCGCACCGGCCACGGTGTGCTGGGAGCGGTCGGTTCGCTCATGCTCGCCATCGCCGCGATCTGGCTCGCGGTCGGCCTCGGCCAGGAATCGGCATACGCCACGGTTTTCCTTCCCGCCCAACTGCTTGCGGGCCTGGGCATCGGCCTGCTGCCGCCCACCCTCATCGCCGTCACGATCTCCGGGCTACCCCCGGCCCGGCTGTCCACGGGCATCGCCGTCTACGGCATCTTCCGGCAGATCGGTGTGGTGGTCGGGGTTGCGGCGTGGGTCGCGCTGCTGGGGGCGCGCAGCACCGCCGATGCTACGGCGTTCCGCGCCGGGTGGGTGTTGCTCGCGGCCCTGGCCGTGACCACCGCGGCGTGCATGCTGGCGGTCAAAGCGCTTCCGGCTCGTGGAATCTCGCCGGAGGTGAACCGGCCGGAGGTAAATGCGTTGCCCATACATAGGTGATCATCAGATCATGGTGCGGTGGAGGTGTTGCGGGCAAACCATTTGACCAAGGTCTTCGGTACCGCTGCTGCCTTACGTGGTGACGCTGCTGGCGATGGCGTGGGCGCTGGGGGTATTCGCTATCGCTTTGGTGGTGCGCTTTGGCGCGTCGGCGGCGGCGTTCGCCTGGTTGCGCCTGCGTCACGCCCGCGCCACCGGCCGGTTGTCGCGCTTCAGCCAGTAGTGTGCCTGGATCTCATTGGGCAGCCTTGAGTTTGCGCCAGCCGCCCGCCCGGTTGTCGGCGATGATCTGCTTGAACATGGCCTTGAGCGCGGGCTTGTTGATTTTCTCGCCCTGCTTAATGCTGATCATCCGGGCGGTCTTGTTGCCGTGACCGCCCGTGATGATGCCGTGCGGGTCAGGCACGATGCCGCCGTCGTAGAGGAACACGTTGACGTGGTCCTTGGCCGCCAGCAGGGCGCAGATGTTGCCCTGCAACACGAAATAGGGCTGCACCGTCCGCTTGATGGTCTCGGCCACCTCGGGATCGGCGGTGTGCACCAGATCGCGGACCTGCTGGCAGATCTCCTGCTGCCAGCCGGGAAGGGCGTCGATGTAGGCGTCGACTCGCGGGTCAACCTCGTACTTCATGGGTTGACCGTAACCCGACCCGGGTGGCCTGCATTGCCGCCGCGCGTTGCTATGCGCGCGCAAGTATTGCAGCTTCGATTACGGCCGCAACCTCCTTGGGCGCCTTGAGGTCGGCGCCGTGGTCGCGCCCGCGCATCACCACCTTTCGCGCTTGGGGCATGACGCGGGCGACGGCGTCGAGGCGGCGGGCGATGTGCGCCGGGCCGCGGTCGCCGCCGAGCAGCACGGTGGGGACCGTGATCTGCGCATAGGTGTCAAGCCGCACGCCGAGGCGGTCGAGGGCCTCGAGCGAGTCGAGCTGGGCCGGCACCAGCCGGCGGTAGTGCGGGATCAGTGCGGTGGCCATGGCCGCCAGCCTGGCCTGCCACGGCGGCAGCTCGATGGTGTCGCGCAGGAACACTTCGATCGCCTTGCCGGGCTTGCCCGCTGCGAGCAGGGCTCGCGCCCGCGTGAGCACCTCACCATCCTTGCCCGCCAAGGGTTCGTCGATGACCGCGGCGGGTTCGTAGACAACTGCGCCGGCGAACGAGGACGGCGAGGCGGCAAGGGCCTCAAGCGCCACAACGCCACCGTCGGAGTGGCCGTAGAGGAGCACAGGCTCCCCCACCGCCCGCGCGACCGCCACAGCGTCTTCGACCTCGCGGGCGATCGGGACCGATGACCCGCCGAGTTTGGGATCGGCCATGAGATCCAGCCGGTACTGCCGGCGGTGCAGGCGCAGCACGCGATAGCGCGCCGTCAGCCGTGCGGCGAGCCGCCTTGTGCGCGTGCCGTCGTCGAGTCCGGGGCCGAGCATGACGATCGCCCGACCCTGGCCCTCGTCGTAGGCGCGGACGTCGGTGCCGTCGGCGGAAGCAACGGTGAACACGATCTACCTCCCTAGCATTGCTAGGCTGAACGGTATCCCTAGCATTGCTAGAGTGTCAATGGTGGGTGACAGCACGAGAGCCGGCCTGACCCGGGAGTTGATGATCGACACCGCGCTGCGGCTGCTCGACGAGGTCGGCCTGGACGGGTTGACCGTGCGGCGGCTCGCCACCGAGCTCGGGGTCAAGTCGCCCTCGCTGTACTGGCATATCCGTACCAAGCAGGAGCTGCTGGACGGCATGGCCGACACCATCATCCAGGCCGCCGGCATGGGCCCGCCCAGCGAAGGCGAATCCTGGCAACAATGGCTGTCCCGCCGCGCCCGCAACTACCGCGCCTCGGTGCTGGCCCACCGCGATGGCGCCCGCCTCGTCGCCACCGCCTCCTGGCTAAGCCCGGCAACGATCCGGACTTTCGACGCCGAGCTGACCGCGATGGTGGAGCGCGGCTTCACCCCGGCGCTTGCCCTGCACACGATCGCCGCGATAAGCCGCTACGTCAACGGTTTCGTGCTGCAGGAGCAGACGGCGCGCCCGGCAAGCCCTGGCACGCCGCGGGAGCAGCTCGCCGCGCTGGCCGGGATGCTCGATGGTGGCGCGGAAGCCACACTGCTGCAAGCGATCCGCGACGCGGGCAGCCCGTCGGGTGAGGCCGCCTTCGAGCACGGCTTGCGCGCCCTCATCGACGGTACCGTCGCGGCCCTGGACGGCTCCCGCTGAGTCCATTGACGTCGATACCTGATCCATGGCTGGGCTGCCAGTCGCCCGATCGTCCAAAAAGGCTTCATCGCTGGGAGCTGCGCGCGCAGCGGGCGCGGCCGGCCATCGAAGCGCTTGCCGGCCACCCGAAGAGCTGGGTCCGGCAGGAAATGCGCAAGGTGCTCAATCGCCTCGAGTAATCACCATTCACAAGAAAGTTTCCCGAGCCGTGTTTGTCACCGCCGAGGGTGGGTACGGCCAGCCCCAATGGGCGGAGGAGCCCACACCAGCCACAGGTGATGCCCCTCCCAACCTGTGGCGGTGACATGGGAACGGCTCGCGGCGCGGGACCACCAGGACGCGGCGAGCCGTTTCCGCTGCAGGATAAGGTCTCGGGTGTCCTCGCCGGTGTGTACTAGAGGTCGACCTCGCCCTTGCTTCCGGCGGACATAAGCTTGCTCATGTCGCCGGGCAGGGAGTCTGTCACCTTGCGCATGACCCCGCCGACCGTCGCCTCGTTGACCACCTCGCACACCACGCGGATGGCGAAGGCGGCCTCCGGCCCTTCAAGGCCCGATCGCCTCGAGACCCGGTCCACGAACTCGGGCACGTCGAACTGCTCGCCCGTGCCCACCTCGCCGAACATCTGGTACCGGCGCAGGTGCTCGCCGACCTCGAGTGGCAGTTGCGCTGCCAGGTTTCCGGCCAAGCCGTCCGGGATGCGTTCGCCCAGGGTCTCCAGGACGGCGCGGGTGACCCGCTCTGCCTGGCCGTCGTTGGCCAGCCGGGCACGGCTCTGGACCTGTCCCATAAATTGATCATGTAGCATTGTCGATCACTCTCCTGCTTTGTGGGTACCCACCAAAGCCACCAAGTAATACAAAACGCTCTAGTGCTGCGGTTCGAGCTCCCGTTCGAGCCGTGGCGCGGGCTCTGCGACGGGTGCGGGAGTGCGCAGCTCGTCAAGGCGGACCAGGGCCACGCCGGCCACGATGAGCACGCCTCCCAGCAGCTGTATCCCGGTGGGCAGCTCACCGAGCAGGATCCAGGCGAACAGCACCGCGAAGGCCACCTCGGTCAGCCCGGCGAACGACGCGAGCTTGGCGCCGAGCCGCCTCGCCCCGCCTATCCCGGCGACGAAGGCGATGGCCGCGGCGACCACCGACAGCCCGATGACCGGCACAAGCCACGATGCCCGCGTGCCCGCGAAGTCCACTGAGCCGAACGTGGCCCGCATCGGCAGCGCACCCGCAAAACCCAACGCCAGCAAGGCCACCGCGCCGATGCTCATGCCGGCGCTGGCCACCGCGACCGGCGGCAGGTCACTGTCGGTTTTGGACGACATGACGAAGTAGGCGGCGAGGCCGACGGCGGCGCCCAGGGCCCACAGCACGCCGACCGGGTCGAGACGGCTTTCACCGGCCAGATCGAGCATCAGGGCCAGCCCGAGGATCGCCACCACGGAGCCCGCGACAGTCAGCCGGCGGGGGCGCTGGCCCCGCAATGCCCACAGCCAACCGACGACGAGCACGAGGCCGAGGTACTCGATGAGCAAAGCCACGCCGACGGAAAGGCTTTGCACCGCGTTGAAGAAGAAAACCTGGCATCCGGCCACGGCGATCAGACCGTACGCTGCCAGCATGGCGAAGCCCCGGCGCAGGGCGGCGATCCGGCCGCGCAGCGCGATGATGGTGGGCACCGCGAGGATGAGCGCGGCCACGCCGATGCGCACGGCGACCGCGGCGCCCGAGGTCCAGCCGGCTTCGGTGAGCGAGCGGGCGAAGGGGCCCGAGGTGGCGAAGCACGCGGCGGAGAAGACGGCGAGGGCGAGCCCAACCCCGGTGTGGCGTTGCTGGTGCATCAATCCCTCCCGCGCTAGTGTAATAAGCAAAGCATCTCTACACTCATGACGCTACGCCCCGACCTGACAGGAGTCAAGTTGCTGTTTGCTCGTGACACCGAGATCGCCTTGGCCGCGGCCGCCGCCCTGGTGAACACGGCCGACGGCGATGAGGAGCACCTGCCCGACGTCGACGCCCTCGACGCCTTCGTGACCGCCTGGGGCTGGACCGGCCAGCACAAACGCACCCGCGCCGAGCTGCGCGAGGTGCAGGAGCTACGCCCCCGGCTGCGCGAGATCTGGTACGCGGACGAGGAGCGCGTCGTCGAGATCGTCAACGACCTGCTGCGCGAGTCGAACGCTCTGCCCCAACTGGTCAAGCACGACGAGTGGGACTATCACCTGCACGCCACCCCGCCCCACGCCCCGCTCGGCACGCGCATGGCGGTGGAGGCGGCGATGGCCTTTGCCGATGTCGTGCGCGGCGGCGAGCTGAGCCGGCTGCGCATCTGCGACTACCCGACCTGCGAAAACGTCGTGGTCGACCTGTCCAAGAACCGCTCCAAGCGTTACTGCGAAAGCGGCTGCGGCAACCGGGCGGCCGTTGCGGCCTACCGCGCCCGCAAAGCGGCGCGCCTTGAGCGCTGAGTAAGGGCGGGGCGGTAAGTCTTATAGGCATGAGACTCTCACTGACGACATTCCTGACACTCGACGGCGTTTACCAGGGGCCCGGCGGCCCGACCGAGGACCAGAGCGGCGGCTTCGCCCACGGCGGCTGGCTGGTGCCCTACTTCGACGAGGACCTGGGCGCCTACATGAACTCGGTCTTCGAGCCCGCCGAGGGGTTCGTGCTCGGCCGCAGGACCTACGAGATCTTCGCGGCCAGCTGGCCGAAGTCGACCGACCCGGACAACCCGGTCGGCGTCAAGCTCAACTCGCTGCCCAAGTACGTGGCATCGACCACGCTCACGCAGGCGGACTGGAACAACAGTACGGTCGTCGGCGGCGATGTGGTGGCCGAGGTGGCCAAGCTCAAGGAGCAGCCGGGCCGCGAGTTGCAGATCCATGGCAGTGGCGCCCTGGCGCAGACGCTGTTCGACGCCGGCCTCATCGACACCTTCCACTTCCTGGTGTTCCCGGTGGTGCTCGGCACGGGCAAGCGCCTGTTCGCCGAGGGCCGCACGCCCTCAAGCCTCAAGCTCACCGACATCAAGTCCTCCGGCAGCGGTGTCACCATGCACACCTTCGAGTTTGCCGGTCCCCCGACCTACGGCGAGGTCGAGGTCGAGTAGCGGCCGCTAATCTGAGTTTCCGTGGCTGCTTTCGATCCCGCGGCGGATCCGGACAGGGACCCGGTCTTCCGGCTCATGGTCAACACTTTTGTCACCATGTTCCGGCGCCGGGCCCTGCTCGATGAGACGATCGCTCACCTTCGATCCGCCGATTATCATGTGGTACCCATAGAGTCCTTCGGTTGGGAATCCCCCGCGGCGATGCACAGCGACCTGGCCCGGATCCTGGATTTCCCAAGCTATTACGGGCACAACCTCGACGCGCTCAACGACTGCCTGCGCGACATGGCGCAGGATCATCGGGGCTGGCCCGCGGAGGCGGCCGGGCTCGTGCTGGTGTTGCTCGGTTACGACTCGTTCGCGGCGAGGCATCCGGCCGTAGCGCAGGCGGTGCTGGACATCATCGCCACGCAGGCCCGCACCGCGCTGGTGTTCGGCCGGCGCCTGTTCTGCCTTGTGCAAAGCGACGACCCCGATCTGAGGTTCGAGCCGGTCGGTGCGACGCCGGTGATGTGGAACGACGCGGAGTGGCTCGACGCCCACCGCCGTTGACGGCGCCGACGTGGGGGCTCGCTTCTAGGGATTGCTACGGGATAAACCCTCAACACCCATGTGGCGGTGTTGAGGGTCTGTCCCAGCCAACTCACGAGGCGGGTTTGGCCATTCGGAAGTGGCATGTTCATTGAGGAAAACTCTTTACAGCAAGCCCGAGGTGTTGAGAGCCTGTCCATCACACTTCACGGCCGCTGCGCGGGCTATCGCAGCGTCGCGGTGAAGCTGAGGCCGTAGGCGTGGCGCGTGGTGACGTCGATGCGGGTGCCGCCCGGGACGGCGGTGACGCGCATGCCATCGTCGGCTGACAGGACGGCCATCGTGCGGCCGTGCACGGTCACGCTGATCGCGTCGCGCTCCATCGTGGGATCGGAAACCGCGATCGACGTAGCGCCGTCGCGGGTCGTGCGAAGGATCACCGAGGCCGGGCCGCTGATCGCCATGCGCTCCGCGTGGTGTGTGCCCTCGGCGAAGACATTGGCCGCGACGATACCGAGCCCGCTGTGCTTGATCGCCTGCACGGCAACGCTGTTGGAGAGCACCGATACACGTCCATCCAAATAGGATGCCAGCTGTGCCTCGGAGGCGTTGGGCACCAGAGCATACGCGATGACCGGAACGTCCTCGACGCCGACCGAGAAGACCTTCCTGGTCACGTGGGTGTCCGGATTGGACTGCCGCACGACGCGCCGGCTGGCGGTCACTTCGCCCAGCGAGACCGTCGCCTCCTGCTCGTCGAGGAAGACATACCCCACCGCCTGGCTTCCGTTCGCCCAGCGCAGCCACGCCAGCTGCGCGGTGCCCGCGCCCGACCCGACGCCGGACCAAGCCGTGCCGTCCCGCAGGGAACCGGTCACCACCACCGGATCGGCCACGGCCGCGATACGGCTGTCGAGAGTGGTCGTCACCGCCCGGCCCGCGCCGTCGCCCACGCCCGCGGCGAGCACCACAATCTCATCGTCGAGCATGAACCACGACTTCGTCGCCTCGGCGTTGCGATAGACCACGAAGTTGTCCGGGAGCTTGCCGGCCTGCTTCTGCGCGTAGGCGAAGTCGCTCGACTGGACGAGCCCGGCCACGCCGTAGGCGCCAAGCGTCGTTCCGCCCGAAAAAGCGTTGGTGCCACGGGGAAAGTAGACGTAGCGGTTCTGCGACTCCGAGGACGAGGTGAACCCGAGCGCCGGGTTGTCGTACCACTGCAAGCCATACAGCTCGGGGATGGTGCGCCGGGTTTCGACGGGCGCCGTGACACCGGCCAGCCGGTAGGGCGAGACCGTGGTGTAGTAGTCGACGCCGAAGGCCTGCGTCTGGTCCTGCCCGGAAAGGTAAAGGTAGTAGGCCCCGTCGCCCTGGAACCACGGCATCAGGTTCTCGCCGAGCATGTACTCGTACTTGCTGATCCGGCTGGAGCTGCGCGCCAGCGCGAAGGCGTAGCCGGGGCGCCGGTGCACGGTCTTGTCCATGGCGTTGAAGGCGATGCTGCGCTGGGCGTCGTTGAGGTCCGCGGCCGGGATCGACGCGTCGGCGAGGATGCCGGCGTACCGGGCGATGCTGATCGGCGACACGAACGTGGAAGGGTTGAGCGGTGACCGCGTGGTCTGACGCACATGCTTGACGTATCCCTTGAGCGCCATGGCATCCGCCCCGCTCGCATACCCGGACAGGTCGACGATCGCCTCCACGATGATGGCCACGTCGGCATACCCGGTCGTGGTTCGCGACACCGCCCGCCCCTTGACGATCTCCATCATCCAGCCCTCGAAGATGAGCGGGGCGAAGCCGTTGGCGACCCAGCCCTGGACGACGCCCACCAGCTCGCCGCCCTGCGCATAGCTTGTGCCGTCAAGGATTTTGACGGCCTGCACGACGCGCGTGAGTAACGCCTTGCCATACGAGCCGGTGTAGGCGACCGAGGCGTGCTGGATGAACGAGCCATCGGCGTAATGCCCATCCGTGACACCGTGGTTCAGATGATACGGATCGACGGTGGCGAAGACGGTCAGCTGGTCGGCGACCGCCTTGCTGACGCGGGCACCGTCGCCGAGGACGGCTCCCTGCAGGACCCGGTTGGTGGTGATGTCGGCGAGGTTGGCGCCGGTGTGGAAGCGGGAGTCGAGGTCGACGTCGCCGTCCTTGCCGTTGCGCAGGTAGGTGTCCATCGACGCGACGTAGGTGGCGGCAAGGCCGGGCCGGTAGGCGGCAACCTCGTCGGCGAGCAGCACCAGCGTCCGGCTGGCGTCGGTGGAGATGCCGATCTCCCAGTTGAACCAGTTGCCGTAGTACCCGTTCGACTGGTCGCCGTAGTAGCGGTCGTGTAGCCAGACCAGCCCGTCAATCACGCGCCTCTGCACGCCGGCGTCGCCGTACAGGCCGGAGCCCGGGGCGCGAGTCGCGAGCGCGATCTCGTAAAGGCCGAGGAACGAGCGCTTGAGGTTGGCGTCGCTCGTGCCCAGCGGCACGCCCCTGAACAGCTCACCCGCCCCGGCGGTGTCCATCGCGGACAGCCAGCCGCGCGCCGTTGACTCGATGGCCGCGAGCTTGGCGGCGACCTCGGGACGGGCGTTGATCTCCGGCGTGCCGGCGAACATCGCGACCGTGTTGGCGATCAGCGCGCCGAAGTCCGTTGTCGTTGCGGCCCTTGCCCTTAGCGGCTGAGCCACAGCGAGCAGTGCGGCGGCCGGGACGGTGGACAGCAGGGCGCGGCGCGAGATCGTCATGAAAATATGTTACAGCTCTTGATCCCTATCCGTGCATATTTTTCTAACCGGCGCTCACCGCACCGGCCACCTGCTCCGGGCTGAGCCGTTGCCGCGCAACGTAATAGAGCACAGTTCCGGGTGGCACCGGGGTGCCCCACGGGGGGCTCACCAGCAGCTCGGCGCCGGAGTCCATCGCCAGGACCGTCGCATCGTGCCGCCGCCCGAGAGCCACCTGGCACCGCCCGAAATCGGTCTTCCCCAAGGATTCCGGGAGCTTCACCGAGTACGTGTTGCCGCCGCCGTGCGTCATCAGATCCGTGTAGACCTGCGTGATGCCCGGGTCGAGCAGCTCCTCGGTGAGCATCCGCGGATGGTCCCATTGGACGCAACTGACACCGGCATGGACGTAACGCATGTGCGCCGCCCGCTCCATGTCCCGCAACGCCACCACCACATGCGCCGCGCCGGTCAGGTGATGCACCGTGACCAGAACGGCCAGGGCTTCGTTGTCGTCGCGGGCGTCGATGAGCACGCTTTGCGCCCGATCCACGCAGGCGCGCCGCAGCACACCCTCGTCGGTCAGGTTACCGCGGACGAACTCGACCGGACGATCCAGCATCGGATGCCGGTCCACCTCGTCCCAGCTGCCCAGCACCACGGCGCGATCCGTGTCCGCGGCCACCTCGTCGATGATCCGCTCGGTGCGGCCCGGGGCGTATCCCAGCACCACCACGTGGCCCGACAGCTCGAGCGTGACCGAACCCAGCATGCGTCTCCCCCTCGCCTTCTCCATCGCCGCGGACAGCCGCGCGAACAGCGCCGTCAACGTCGCGATCCCGCCGACGACGACGTAGCCGCCGACCAGGTGCCCACCCAGCGTGACCGGAAAGAAGTCCCCGTAGCCCACGGTCGCGGCGGTGATCAGAAACCACCACCAGTAGTTCTCCGGCTGTGCGATCGCCGCGCCCGGCGCCTCTGCCAGCCACATCAGCGGCCAGCTGGTCAGGAACACGAAGACGATCAGAAACACGGGCACCGACCAGCTGACCCGTCCGGTGAACCGGCGGATCAACCGGGGCAGGAACAGCGGCATCGCGCGATCATGACACGGCCCGGCCCCCACCGGAACCGGTCAGGATGGCGAGCATGGGAATCCAAGTGGCGACCATGACTCGTATCACTAGACATGACAAGGCATCGCCTGTGGCTCAACATCTTCATGGTCATCGTGCTCGCACACTGGGCCGAGCATCTCGCCCAGGCCTTCCAGATCTATGTGCTGGGGCGGCCGACGCCGGCCGCGCGGGGCGTTCTCGGGCAGTTCTTCCCGTGGCTGATCAAGTCGGAGTGGCTGCACTACGGTTACGCGATCGTCATGCTGGTCGGATTGTGGTTGTTGCGCAAGGGTTTCGTCGGCCGCAGCAAGGGGTGGTGGATGGCGGCGTTCGGCATCCAGTTCTGGCACCACATCGAGCACCTGCTGCTGCTGGTCCAGGCGCTGACGGGCACGGCCTTCTTCGGCAAGGCGGTGCCGACAAGCATCCTGCAGCTGGTGATCCCGCGGGTGGAGCTGCACCTGTTCTACAACACGATCGTGTTCATCCCCATGATAGTGGCGCTCTACCTGCACCTGCGGCCCAACGCGGATGAGCTGGAGCACGCGGTTTGCTCATGTGTGGCGCCGGCGCGCTGATTCTTCTTGCGCTGACAGGGATCGTGACTCCCGCGGATGGCTCGGCGCTCGCTGAACCGCCCGCGGAGGTGTCGGTGTCCCTCCCGGCTGGTGGTGTGCGGGAGGCTCACCTGTCGGTGGCTTCGGACAAGGGCGTTGCGGTCACGAAGGGCCCGGCGGTGATGCGCGGCGAATCCTTGGTGGTGCCGGTGCGCATCGTCGAGAACGGCACCTATCTGGTGGCCTTTCATCTGGTACAGACGGATGGCCGCGTGGTCGCCGGTGTCACGCGTTTCGGGGTGGGCGTCGCGCCGGCCGGTAGCTCGATGGGGCACGCCCACTCGGGCGACCCGCTCAATATCGCGCTGACCATCGTGGCCGCCGTCTCGGTGCTGGCGCTGTTGCCGGTTCTGCTCGCCCCTTCGTCCATACGGAAACGACGAACTCGGCCCCGTCGCTGACGATGGCGAGGAACCCGGCCGTGCCCTCCGACAGAGGTAGCTCGGTGGAGCACGACTGTCCGGAGCACGACCGCCACGCGCCTGAATGGGGATGGTGCACCGTCCATGGATGGGCTTACCTTGGTGGTGCAGGGCCCGCGTTCTGCAGGCGTTCGACCTCCCCGGCGCCTGGCGGAGGCCGGGCCCCGCGCCATGGCGGAGACATCTACGGTTGGCTATTGATTTTACCGTGCCACGCCTGATAGACATGCGTGCTCGAGCGGATCCTGGACGAGCGCCACATCGCCCGCCCGGGAACCCCGGGCCTCGACCCCTGCGCCCAACAGGTCGGCTAGCACCGTCCTCGGCGTATGTAGATCCGCGTGGTGGGTGCCGTTCGCGCCGGTGAACATCCGACGGTCGCACAGCTGGTTGACCAGGAGCAGCCCGGGTACCGACAGTGTCGTTGGTGGCCGGACGCGGCCCGCGAGCGGGTCGCTGACCTGGCCGCGTCGTCGCCACCACTGTGGAAACTAGATGTTGCCGGCGCGCAGATGCACAGTTCGCAGCGCCGGCGAGGTCATGATGTCCTGCTCGCAGAAGCGTTCCGTCACCCAGCGCTTCTGCGAGAACAGCTCCGTCTGGTCGCGGTTGTGCGGTGAGGTCGGGTCGCTTGACTGCGAATAGGTCAGCAGTGTCACCGCGTCGGGGCATCGCCCGCCGGTGAACGCCACCACGTGCAGGTACGACGATCCGTGCCAGATCTGGGAATACGCGTGCCCGTCCCAGATCCCGTGGATGGTGTTGTAGACACCGATCCGGTGCGCGCCGCCCCCGATGGGGATGCGGACACCGTTGCGCTCGACGTACTGATGGGCTCCCAGCGCTGCGTCCAGGGGCACGCCGGCTGCCTGCAGCTCGGCGACCGCAGCCGCCAGCGCCACGCGCGGCGCCGGATTGTCGGGGTTGAGGCCGCGCGGCGTCCGGATGGGGTCTTCGGGATCGAACGGGACGATCCACAGTGACGCGCTGGGGGCGACCCTGTTCCAGAACCGGTCGAACAGCAGGGACCCCCGGCTGTCGGCGTCGGCGCGCCTGTCCCATCGGGCGAGGACATCGCAGGCGTCGGCCAGCTGCGCCCCCCAGGAGCGGCACTGCTGCACCAGATCGTCACCAATAACCTCCGCCATGTAAACGCGGTTGGACAGCATCAGCTCCTGCATCGCGAGGCGATCGAATCGCCCGCGGCCGAGCTGGTCGGCGATGGCGGTGAAACCGGCGCGGGTGCGCGGGTTCCGCTCGGTGTCCCGGGTGCCGAGGATGCGCGGGAAGTCATTGATCTCGTGTTGCGGGTTGACCAGCCACGGACTGTCGTTGGAGTGGGCGACGTAGCCGGCGTCGGCCAGCTGAGGCAGGCTGGCCGGGCCAAAGGTGCCGGCCTGCAGCGCGTCGGCGTCCTGACCCCACGCGCAGCCGGAGCGGGACCCGTCGAGCACGGCCAGCCCTCTAGCCGGGAAGGTCTGCTGCCCCAGTGGCGTGTTGCAGCGGGCCGCATGCGCATCCGTAACGTGCGGCACCACCTGGATGTCGGTGAACAGCGTGTGCCCGTTGGAGTCGGTCGCGAGCACGTTCATCCACGGCAGCCCTTGCGTCTGCTTGATGCCAGCGAGCACCTCATCGGTGTTGCGGGCATGGTTGACGGCGAACATGGTGTTGGCCATCCTCATGTTCTGCGCGTTGGCGTCCGCCACGGCATAGGCGGTCGTCGTTGTCCACGGCAGGTCCAAGCTCTCGTACCGGATGGTTATCGGGCCGTACCGGGTCCACCACTGGGTTCTGGTCACCGGATTGGTCGTGCCGTCCGCCGCGCGGGCGACGACGGTGACTTCACGGCGTTGCATCGGTTCGGGCCGGCCGTCGACGAGGTAGGTCGTGGGCTCGCCCGGCTTGAGCGTTAGTTCGAACAGTGTGGCCGTGTGTGCCTGGTCGGCGGCGGTCCCGCTCCAGGCCATCGTGTCGTTGTGCCCGATCCACTGGAACGGAACGCCCATCACGGTGGCGCCGGCCACGTTGTACCGGCCGGGGATCGTCAGGTGCGACTGCCAGAAGCGCAATCCGCCCCTCCACGGCAGGTGCGGGTTTGCCAGCGACAGACCCCGGCCCGTGGTGGTGGCAGCGCCCCCGGCGGCGATCGCGTTGCTGCCGACGCCGGAATTACGGGCGATGAACGGCTCCGCAGCGCCGGAATTACGGGCGATGAACGGCTCCGCAGCGCCGGCGATCCCGGCTTGTGCCGGGCTCGAAGGGGGTTGTGCGGCGACGATCGCCTCGGCCGCACCCGCCTGGCCGAAGACGAGGCCGTGCGCGTAGGACCGGCGGTGCACATCGAGCTCGGTCATCGGGCGCAGCCAAGCCGCGCCCCGGCACGCCGGGTCTATGATCGTGGCCGTGGTCAGGTAACGGTTGTAACCGGCCGCGAAACCGCGTGCCATCGCGCGCACCTCGGGACGTGGGCCGAGCGGTGCGAGTTTCGCCAGCAGCCGTTCCACCACGCCACTGTCGTTGATGGACTGGAAATAGAGGTCGCTGGCAAGGTTGGTACGCGCCCCCGTGGCGAGGGGATCGCGTGGCGGCGCATCGGCCCCGTGATAGCGGGCGGCCTGGGCGCTGAGGACCACCATGCCGTCGGCGATGGTGCAGAGGTTGTCCTTGGCCATGGCATATCCCTGTCCAAAGCCGAGGCCGGCGTAGTCCTTCGCCACGATGTGCGGGATGCCGTACTCGGTGTAGCGGATGGTGGCGGCAAGTCCGCGGTCATCTGCTTGCTCCGCGGCGGCCAGGGGCCCCGCGGCAACACCGATCATCATCAGCACACCTGTTGCCGCGGCGAGACCGGTTAGCCATCTGACTCGTCTATGCGTGGAAGTCATACCCTCAAGCACACTGCGCCGCGAGACCGGTGTCAGTACAGCAGGCCGCACTCCTCATGGTGGGGCTGGCACCAGCGAGCCCGCTTAAGCGGCGCTTTGATTCCCGGCCAGCGCAAGCTCTGCGGCCAGTGCAAGCGATTCGGGCGCGCAGGAACACGGCGGCGCCAGTCGATGCCCGCCGCTAACCTCTCAGCTGTGCAGGGCGGCTAGCAGCCATCGGCGCAGCGATTAACCTATGGGTGTGCGGGAGGCGGCGGTGACCGGAAGCGACCTCGATGGCTGACGCCGAGGATGTTCGCCGCCTGGCGCTGGCTCTGCCGCACGTGGTCGAAATCGACAGCGATGGCTTCGACTTCCGGGTCGGCAACAAAGGGTTCGTCTGGTCCTACCCTGAACGCCGGCCGGGTAAGCCGCGCGTCATCCGCACCGACATCGCTGTCTTGTACGTGGGCGACGAAGCGGAGAAGCAGGCTCTGCTGCTCGGCGAGCCCGAGGTCTTCTTCACCACGCCCGCCTACGACGGATTGCCCCTGGTCATGGTGTGGCTGGCGCAGGTGAACGTCGACCGGCTGACCGAGCTGGTCACTGACGCGTGGCGCATGCGTGCCCCAGCCGCGCTTGTCGGCGACATCGATGGCGGCGGCGATCCGTCCAGCCCAAGTCCCGGCTGAGCGATCGGGCTGCGGGTCGAGGAGCCCCTGGGTCTTTTGCCAGCAGGCACGTCGAGCTGCTGCGTCGATGCGGCGAATTTGGTTTGTACATGCCTCGGATAGTCTCGCGGTCATGGGAGCGTGGCGTCTTGTGGCAGCCATGGTGAGCGCGGGACTAATGGCGTGGCCGTCGCCGGTGATGAGTTCGGCACCGAGTGCCGTACCGTGCCCGTACGTGACGATTGCGACCATCCCGCCGACACCACCGACGCCGGCTCGAGCGCCGGGCACCCCTGTGATAGGCGGTTCCCAGCTGGGCACGACGGGCCTGGCTGTGCCGCTCGAGGTACCGCCGCCGCCGACCCTGTCGGCGATCTCCTGGGTGGTGGCCGATCTGGACACCGGCGAGGTGCTGGGCGCCTGCGCGCCACATCTGCAGCGCCGGCCGGCCAGCGTCCAGAAGCTGCTGCTGGCCGCGACCGCGCTGCCGAAGCTGGACCCGACCCTGGTGATCGAGGCAACCGACGAGGACCTGGCCTTGCCCGCGGACAGCTCAGCGGTCGGCATGCTTGTCGGCGGCCACTACCCGGTCTCGACACTGTGGTACGGGCTGCTGCTGCAGTCGGGCAACGACGCGGCCAACGCGCTGGCCCGAGTGGCCGGCGGGGACGGCGGGGTCGCGGCAACGATGGCGGCGATGAACGCCGAGGCACACCGGCTGGGCGCCGACGACACACATGCGGTCACCCCCTCTGGCCTGGACGCCCCGGACCAGTTCACCAGCGCGTACGACCTTGCACTCATCGCCCGGTCCGTCTTCGACCGGCCGGACTTCGTGCAGTACGACACCACGCTGCGCTTCCAGTGGCCGGCGCAGCCGCCCAAGGACCCCAACGGATTCCAGATCCAGAACGAGAACAAGCTGCTGACCAGCTACCCGGACGCGTTGGGCGGCAAGACCGGGTTCACCGACGAGGCGCGGCACACCTACGTGGGGGCCGCCCAGCGTGACGGCCGGCGGCTGGTCGTCACACTCATGGGCGCCGAGATCGTACCGGCCCGCGCCTGGAAACAGGGCACCATGCTGCTTGACTGGGGATTCGGGCTGCCGGCCACGGCGTCAGTCGGGCATCTCGTGACGCCGCAGGAGGCGGCCAGGCTCCACGTTCCGCAGGACCAGACGCCGACGCCGATGCCGGCCGCGACAGCCGCAGTGCCGGAAGCGGTGGCTGGAATTTTGTCCAGCCCGCTCGGCGTGATCGCGCTCCTCGCCGTCGGGCTGACGCTGATCGGCACGGTCGGGTTCACGGTGACCCGCGCCGCAATACGCCGCAACCGGGGGCCCTGAAGTCACTAGGCGGCCGTAAATTGCTCCGTTCGTCGGCGGCTCGTCGGTGGCGGCGAGTGCCGATCGCGACCATCGCCCTGGAGGTGGCGAGCACCAACGACGCGCTGCGGGAGCCGCTTCACGCCGCCGGACGGTCCATCGTCTACCTCACGCGGGTCGCGCTCGGAGCTTAGTCGTTCATGCTGGGTAGCAGCGCCGCCTGCCCCCGCCGATCCGGCGTTTCCTGCTCCCGCAGGGCCGCACGCCGCTCTCGGCGCGCCCGGCGCGCCGCACGCCACAAGCGCACCGCCGCGGCCTCCTCAAGAAGATCCTGACGGTGCATCGCCGCCATCTCGGCAAGCAACTGCGGTGGAATGATATGCACGACGAGCTCCTCGCTGATACGCGGTTTCCCCAAGTCCTTAACGGCCGGACCGGCGGAAAGGAGATCGTGGCGCAACAGAAAGGTGCGGTGGCAGGTTTGCCGCCGCACCTTTCATCCACAGTGGTCAGGACCGGTAGATCTCGTAGATCGCGCCGTTGGTCAGCGATACCACGAACAGGTTCCCGTTCGGGCCGGTTTCGATGTCGGTGGCGACCCCGAAGTCCCTGCCGATCAGGAGGCTCTCGCTCTCGGTGATCTCATGCTTGGCGAGGTTGTCCGCCACTCGGTCCTCCAGCCGAGGATCGTCGACAGCGATCTTCTTGCCGTTGCCCGTCAGGTTGAAGCGGAACAGGTACCCCCCGTTGAGCAGTGGGGTTGCGGCGCCGACGAACAGGTCTCCCTCGAACTGAGGCCCGAGCGCCTGGCCGCGCACGAAGCCGATACCGCCAGGGGCAACCTCCCATCTCCAGCTGAACTCGGGATCGCTGTAGCTCGCCCCCGGAAGCATGAACAGGCGGGCAAGCGCCTCCTCCGGCGTGTTGGCGATGTTGGTCGGCGGCCACCGAAGTTGCTGCAGATTCCGGCCGCCGAAGGTCGTCTCGATCTCCTTGAACTGGGCGACCCGGGCCGCCGGTCCCGCGATCTGGATCCAGCCTCCGTTCGTCCCGGGCGTTATCCGGTTGATCTCGCTGAAGCTGTCGTCGCCGTTCTCCTCTATCCAGACGTCCCCGGACACGGGGTGGACGGCCATGCCGAAACTGTTACGGTGACCGTAGGAGAAGATCTTCTGGAGGTTGGCGCCGACCTCGCCACCCACGGCCGAGCCGGCACCGAAGAAGGGGTTGTCGACCGGCGCGGTGCCGTCGTCGTTGAGCCGCAGGACAACGCCGCTGAGATGGGCGTTGTCCGGCTGCGGGCCGCCGAACTGGTCGTCGGGCACGGCCGGCCCGGGACACGCGGTTGTCGGTCCGCAGGTCAGGTTCTGTAGCTGGCCCCGGCGCCCGAGATCACCGATGAAGACGTACAGCTTCCCGTCGAGGCCAAAGCTGATCACTCCGCCGTCGTGGTTACCGCGTGGGGGCTGAGCGGCATCCTCCTGGAGGGCACGGATCCGGATAAGGTTGGTGTCGAAGGTGAGGTTCGTCCCGTCCCAGATGAAGCGGTCGACCCGGTTGCCAAGCAATGGGGTTGCGCTTAGCACGTTGGTGTCGGCGCCGGTTGTGCTTTCCGTCCAGTACAGATAGACGGAAGGCTTCGCTGGGAAGTTGCGGTGCAGGGCGATGCCGAGCAGGCCCCGCTCGGAGCCGGAGTTGACAGCCAGGTCAAGCACGGTGCTGTGGACTGAACCGCCCATGACACGCTGCACCTTGCCGGTGGTCTTCTCCAGCACAAGCATGTCGTCGGCGCCGATGAACGCCATGGTGGTCGGGGTGACCAGCCCGGTCGCCACGGTTCGAACCGCCAGGTTCGGATGCAGCATGGTCGGGCCATTCGCGGCGCTGACCGGCGAGCCCACGACCATTGCGGAAAGGCCGGTCGCGGTGACCGCACACCACGTGACAGCGGCCCGGATCCGGCGACCGCCAGTGCGCGATCTCCCATCCGGGCCAAACTCTGCGTTGGAAGCGCCGGCGGTCAGCCGGCGCGATACGACGGCGCGGAGCAGCCGTTCCCTCATGAGAAGCTCCTTTCTTCCCCCGCGACCTGTCAAGATCGTTCTCATGGCCACGGCCGGCGCGTGCCGGTCGTGGAATCGGTTGCGGCACTTGCAGTCTGATGACCACCCCCTTCGCCTGTGCATGGCGAGCCCCGTGGGGTCGATACCCCGCTCTATGCCTTGCACTCACGCATCCGGCGAGGCGTTGGTTCATTTTCGACAGATAAATTGCTCATTGTTCCGCCGCCGCGTTGGACGGATCAATCAACACGAACAAGAGCCTAACCACGGTCGCCCCAGCCGTCGCTTCCGCGCACGGCGCTTGTCAGGGGCGTGGGCCGGGGGCGGCACCACCCCCGGCCAAATTCTCCTTGTGTCGTTTACGGGCGACTACCGCTCGCGGACGAAGGTCTTGCCCAAGCGAGTTTGAGCTGCCGCCTCGGGCTGACCGGCCTGCGGCTCTGGAATCCCGGCACACCGGTCGTGCCATGGCGCGCGGCCGGTGTTGAAGTACGCCACCAGTTTCGCCGAGCACTCCGGGGCCTGCGGGACCGACCCGTGCACGTCATCGGCGACGGTCAGCACGGCCCCGCCGACCACCCACTGCATCTCCCATGTCCACTGGTACGGCGAGAGAGCCTCGTAGAGGTGCCCCGACATCACCAGCGGCGCGTTCGACCGTCGCAGCTGGACCGGCTGGGCGGGCAGCGGCCAGCCCGTGCAGTCCGCGGTGAACCTCAGTGAAAAGCCCGTCAGCGGGTTCGCGGCCACGCGCCGCTGGTAGGCCGCCCACGCCGAGTTGAAATCGTGCCGCGGTCCCGTGTCCTCGTTGCAGAGCACGGCGTGGCCCATGGTCGGGTTGAACAGTTCGGGCATGCCGGCCGGGGGTGGGCCCTCATCGCCGCCGGAGAGCACCTCTTTGACCGTGGGCGGGGCCAGCGGCCCGGTCGCCTCGCGCAACTCCTTGAGCACCTGCGCGGCCAGCGGCCATACAGGGGAGGGCTGTGCGCTCGCGACAGCGATGAACGAGGCGTCGAACGTGAAGTCGAGATCGGTGAAGCGGCGTGGGTTGGCGTTGAACTCCCGTTGCAGCGCAAGCAAAGCCGACTTCACCTGCTCGGCCGTGGTGCCGAAGCCGTACAGGTCGTTGCGCTGCGCGATCCACTCGGTCATGCGCACGGAGTCGCGCTCGGCCGCGGCCGCCCGTTCGTTCGTGAACCGGTCGAACCTGTGCCCGGGGATCGCCGTGCTGTCCAGCCACATGCGCTCGACCCGCTGCGGGAACAGGTTGCGGTAGAGCGCGCCCAGCCACGTACCCCACGAAACGCCGAAGAAGCTGAACTTGCGCTCACCGAGCGCGGCTCGCACCCGGTCGAGATCCCGCGCCACGCTGGCCGTGGTCAGCTGGCCGATGAACTCGGGATCGGTGCGGCCGCACGCCTCGTTGAGGGCCACATCGCGCTCGTAGATGAGCCGGGCGTACTGTTCCGTCACCGGTCCCGGCTGCGGCTCGGGCAGCGGCCCGGGCGGAGCACAGTCCAATTTGGAGCTATAGCCCACGCCGCGCGGGTCGAACCCGATCAGGTCGTACCGCTCGTTGAGCGCAGCCGTGTTGGGGTTGGACACGATGCGGGTGGGCATCAGGTAACCACTGCCGCCCGGACCGCCCGGGTTGAGCCCCATCGCACCGAGCCTGCGCGCCGGGTCGGTGGCCGGCAGGCGGGTCACCGCGATGTCTATCCAGCGGCCGCCTGGCTTGGCGTAGTCGAGCGGGACGCGGACCTTGCCGCACTGCATGCGCTGCATCAACCGCCGAAACTCGGGGATGAGTTCGGCCGGCATCATGAAACGCAACGCGTCGTCGGAGTACTGCGGGCACTCGTGCCAGCCCACCCTTTCGGCGATGTTCCTGGCAGCTTGCGCTGAATTGCCAACGGTGGCGATCAGGGTTGCCGCGCAGAGCACGGCCACGGCGAAGAGTTTTCTCATGCGGCCGAGCCTGCGACGCGGGTCGATGTTCGCGCGTCTGTCCCCAGGCCGGTCAAGGATCCGACTTGAGACAGATCCGGGGAGCGTCCGGGCCAAGTATCCTCGCGACGTATGGGGCGCGATGTGTGGCGAAGGCCATTGGTGCAGGATGCGGGCCTG
>Ga0075421_100000576_pt1 | contig 38960 bp, 24 predicted proteins | sample SoiMetdeltSBSDD5_FD_75292 | JGI IMG/M metagenome (GOLD analysis project Ga0075421, IMG submission 75292) | Bulk soil microbial communities from a Populus tree surrounding site in Tennessee, USA - Soil MetaG P. deltoides SBSDD5 | ecosystem: Environmental > Terrestrial > Soil > Tree plantation... | reverse complement strand
GGCGCCAGTGGACAAGGAAACGGCCCACAGGCCGCCGGTGATTTGCCGGATTTCACCTCGCCCGAATTTTTTGCGACCACAGTCGAGCAGGACTACTATCAATCCCTCACCGCAGGCTTGCCAACCAGCGCGCACCTCTTCACCGATGCACTGACCGAAGACGAGCGTTGGGCAGTGGCAGAGTATGTGCGCGCACTCGGCTATCAGAGTCCGTCAACCACCCTCTCCCAGGGCCGGGTCACCGTTCAAGGCAAAGTCACCAACGGCACAGCCGGCGCGAGCGTCCCGCCCGCGCAGCCCGTCGTCTTGCACGTTTTTGACGATGTCACCGAAACGAAAACCTACACCACCACGCTCAGCCGGGGGGTGTACACCTTCGCCGACCTTCCTCTCCAACCGCAGCAATCACTCGCGGTTACGACGAATTACGCGGACGTGCGCTACCTCAGCCAAATCGTCCAAGTCAAAGGGACGGAGAACCAAGTCAACCTGCCGCTGAAAATTTATGAGACGACGACCGATCCCGGCGCGATCCGCGTTGCGACCTGGCATGTTTTCTTTCAAGTCAAACAGGCTGGACTCGTGCAAGTGGGCGAACTGATTAACTTTGACAACGATAGCGACCGGACCTTCGTCGCGGCTCAGGCGGGTGAGGCGACCTTAGAGATTCCCCTGCCCCCGGGCGCGACCGATCTGCGCTTTGACGATGGCGCGTTAGGTGAGCGTTATCTCGCCACTGAGGAGGGCTTCGCGCACACCGCCCTCGTGCGGCCCGGCGCTAACGCGTTGAGCGTGCTTTTCTCTTTTGACTTGCCATTGAGCGGACCGCTAGACTTCACGCAGACCGCGCGCTATCCGGTGAAAGCCGTGAACGTACTCGCGCCCAACGGTGTGCTGGAGGTCCAGAGCCAACAACTCGCCGGGCCGCAGACTGAAAATGTGGAGGGCGCGACGTATCTAATTTACACAGACTCCGCCATCCCGGCCGGAGACAATTTAGCTTTGACCCTGGCTCCCGCGAATCCCAATGCCAACCTGCCCCGACTGGCGTTGAGCGAGTTCGCATTGTTAGCCGTGGTTCTTTTCGGAGGGTGGTGGTTCAGGTTAAGAAAAAAGTCGAAGCCGGCCCTGCGCCGCGAGGAATTGATCCAGGCGCTGGCGCAACTGGATGAACGCTTCGCCAACGGAACTATTTCAGAAACGTCTCACGCTACCCAACGCGCCAAGCTCAAGGCTGAGGCGCTGAGACTGATGGAGCAAGACGTGAAGCGTGACTCGTGATCCGTGACCCGTAAACACGTGACACTTGAGCACTTGACACTTAATCACGTATCACGCCCATAACACCCGAAAGGAAATCTATATGAAATCTGAACGTTACTTGCAGGGGCTGAACATCTTTACCGGTTTATTGATGGTGGTCGCGACGGCGATGGTCTTTCTCTACGCGCCGCGCGAAGTGACCATGGGCGAGGTCCAGCGAATTTTTTACTTCCACGTCCCCTCGGCGTGGGTCGCAGCTCTGGCATACCTGGTCACGCTCATCGCCGGGATTCTCTACTTGGTCACCAACGACCGGCGCTGGGATCGGGTGGCATTGTGCTCGGTGGAGATCGGGGTCGTCTTCACGCTCATGAATCTAATCTCGGGCGCGCTGTGGGGCTGTCACATTTGGAACGACTGCTGGCCGTGGGGCGAGCCGCGCATCACCACTGCCACCATCACCTGGCTGGTCTACGTCGCATACCTCATGCTGCGCGCCGGGATCGAGAACCCGGAACGCCGCATGCGCTACGCGGCCATCTACGGCATCGTCGGCTTCGTCAGCGTCCCCATCACCTATTTTTCGATTGTGCTGACGCGTTCGATTCACCCGGTGGTCTTCGGCCCGAACAATCCCGCCGCCAAGGGGGACGCGGCCTTGACCCCGCGCATGCTGCAAACCTTTTTCTTTTGCCTGTTCACCTTCACGGTCTTGTACGTTGATTTGCTCTGGAACCGCATGCGGCTGGAGCATTTGTCCGAGCGCGTCGAGCAACTGAAGGCAAAATTTCTATCCGCCTGAAACTATAACGCTCCCCAACCGCGTCCCCGCGGTTGGCGCCCGCGGGGACGCGGGCTTTAAGCGAGTTCTTAGAGGCTTTCCGAAAGCGAGTGCCCCATGCTGCTTGACACCACCCCTGATACATTCGGTTACATGCTGGCCGGATACATTGTCTTTTTCGCCCTGCCGCTGCTGTTCATCCTCCGGCTGTGGCTCCGCCAGCGAAATATAAAGAAGGATTTGGAAATGATGGAAGAACTGAGAGGGGAGAAGAAGTGACGCGTGATACGTGACACGTGAACACCTGACACTTAATCACGTGTCACGCGTCACGCGTCACTTATTACGCTTTAGGGGGTCGGCGTTTCAGAGGGGATGCTCCAATCCGCACCCAAGATAATTTTGATGTCTACCGGGCTGCTGGGATCAGAGCCGCTGATGATATTGGTTATATGGAAAGTCGTCGCCAGCCAGCGCGTGGTATACGGTTTGCCGGTATAGTCCACAATCACCGACGTGGCATAGTCGGAGCGATCGGCGGTATCAAAAGAAACCACGTTCACGCCCTGCCCCGTCAGCCAGTCGGAGGTCGCCTGCGCCAGACCGGTGATCCCGGATCCATTTAGCACCACCACTTTGGCCGCCTCGGCGGGAATCAGAACCTGGCTGTTAATCTGAGTGGGCGGCAGGAGCGGCGCGGACGTCGAGAACATACTATCGCGCAGTTCGCGGATTTTATCGCGCAAGGGCACCAACACCTGCCGGCCCTCGGGCGTGGTGTAATCCAAGACATAGTGAAAATCAATGACCTGGTTTTGGATCGCCTCGGTGGGAATGTCCTGCGCCAGTAACGCCAGCGAGATAATTTGATCCAGGCTCAAGTCCGTCTGGACGCTTTCGTTGAGCGTCTGGTAGAGCACCGGCGCTTGCGTGATCAGCTTGGGCAGCATATTCAAATTCAAAATCTTATTCCGCACCGCTAAAGCGACCTGTTGCTGACGCTTCGCGCGTTCAATATCGCTGGAATCATGGCGCGTGCGCGCGTAGCGCAGCGCGTCATGTCCATTGAGGTGCTGGAGGCCGGCGGATAAGTAAAAAGGCTCGTAGCCATAGGCGCCGTCCGGATATTGGGGATCGGCGATGTCCTCGGCCACCTCTACCTCAATCCCGCCAATTGCGTCAATCAAAGTTTCAAAAGCCGTGAAATCCAGCCGGACGTAATAGTTCACCGTCACACCCAAATTGTGCTGCACGGTCTTCGTCGCCAGCGCCGCCCCGCCGCCGGGATAGTTGTAATAATCGCCTGAGCGATTGGCGGTGTTGATCGTGTCCACGCCATAGCCCGGAATCTCCACCCACAAGTCGCGCGGGACGGATAACATCCCGGCCGTTTTAGCCACGGGGTCTACCGTGACCAGAATCATCGTGTCCGTCAGGTAACCCTTCTCCGCCTCGCCCTGGCGGCGATCAATGCCCATCACCAAGATGGTGACGCGCTCTGTCCCGGCCCATTTCTTCGGGGCCAGGCCGCCGCCGGAGCCGCCGGGCACGGGCGTGACGGCGCCGGGCGTTTGGTTATTCGTCGTCGGATTCGGGCCGGTGGTGTGCGTGATGCTCCACCCGGCGACGACATCGCGCACGGTGGCGAAGACCAAATAACCTGCCAGCGCGGTGGCCAGCAAGAAGACGATCGCCAGCGCGCCCAAAGCCCAACCGGGCAAGGTGGACCGCTGCCGAGGACGATTACTGCGGAGGGGAGTGCGGGAATAGTGCGTCATGGATAAGTGAACCAGCTCCAGAAGCTATGGCGATAGAGTGCATTATAGCAATATCCTAAAAGCCTTAGCCGGTTTGCCTGAGTCTCGTTCTATTAAAACTCAGCGGATGGAGAAGTTTGAGAAGCGCCTCCAGAGCCGGACTTTTGGCGGAGGGCAATTTCAAAGGAGCGCCGGAGGAGTTCGATCGCCGCTTCCACATCCGGTTCCTGCCGCAGATAAAAGCTGATCCAACCGCTTTCCGGGAGGACGTGATGCGGCTGCGCGCGCCCGGTGGCCACCAATTCATCGCGCACTTTCTTGGGGAAGGGGATGTCTAGCAGGTGATCGCCGTGGACGTGACCGATTTCGCGCGTCCCGAGGCGGAATTCCGTCCCGCCAAAACGATGCGGGTGAGCGGTCACCCCGTCCCAACTCAATGCCGCACTCCGAATTTTTTCACCGGCGCCTGTCATATTTCGCTCGACCTCACAGGTCTGGAGCCGCCATCGTTTCCCATTCCCCCAGGCGCGCGGAAAGTTCAGCCTCCACCTGCGCGTACTCTTCGCCGAGCGACTTCACTCGCGCGACATCCGAACCCGCCGCTTCCAAATCGCGAGACAATTCAACCAAACGCTGCTCAAGCGCCGCGATGGTTTTCTCCAACGCCGAGAGTCGCGTCGCCCGCTTCCGCTCGAGGGATTTCTGATTGCGGATTGTGGATTGTGGATTGCTGATCAAAGACTTCTGGCTCCTGGCTTCTGGCTTCTGACTCCTGACTTCCGACTTTGGACTCTGCGAAGCGCCCCTCTGGGGTTGAACTTCATCCTTCATCCTTCCTAATTCATCCTTATATTCACTCCAACTCCCTTTGAACACCTCCAGCCGTCCATCTTCCAAGGACCAGATTTGCGTCGCCAGGTCATCAATTAAATACCGGTCATGCGAGACGAGCAAAATCGTCCCGGAAAAATCGTCGAGGACGGTTTCCAGGATTTCCTGCGAGGGGATGTCCAGGTGATTCGTCGGCTCGTCCAGCAGAAGTAGATTCGCGCCCTCGAGCGCCAGCTTCGCCAGCGCCACGCGTCCGCGTTCCCCGCCCGAGAGCACGCTTACTTTCTTGAAAACATCGTCGCCGGTGAACAGGAACTTCGCCAAGTAATCCCGGGCCTGACCCACCGGCATTTCCTTGACCGAGAAGATTTCCTCGAGCGCGGTACGCTCCGGGTTCAGGCCCTCATGCGCCTGAGCAAAGTAACCGACTTTGAGATTGCTGCCCAACTTCACGCTGCCCGCGAGCGGCGGAATTTCCGCCAGCAGCGTTTTCAAGAAGGTCGTCTTGCCCGCGCCGTTCGGGCCGATGAGCGCCGCGCACTCCTCGCGCCAGAGCAGCAAGTCCGGCGCGTGGAAGAGTACTTTGCGATTGTCGGTGTAGCCCACCGCCAGGTCATGCGTTTCGATCACGCGGTCACCCGAGCGTTGGTCGGTGTTCATCTTGAGCTTGATGTTTTTCGTGGCTTGCGGCTTGAACACGCGAAAATCTTGCGGGTCGCGGACGGTCGCGGCGCGGGTCAAACGGTTCAGACGGCGCAGCCGGCCCTTGGCTTGCGCGGTATTTTGCCCCGCCATGTTGCGCCGAATGTAGTCCTGCTCTTTGGCGATGAAGGCCTCGCGCGCCTGGTATTCTTCCAGTTGCCGAGCGATCCGTTCCTCGCGCTGCGTCAAGTACGCCGAATAGTTGCCGCGGTACTCCGTCACCCGGCCAAACTGCATCTCCCAAATCGTCGTCGCTGTTCGATCCAAAAAATAGCGGTCGTGTGAGACGATGAGCACCGCGCCCTTCCACTCATTGATCCAGTTTTCGAGCCACTCCACAGCATGCAGGTCGAGGTGGTTGGTCGGCTCGTCCAAAATCAAAAGATCAGGACTCTCCAACAGCAGCCGTCCCAACAGCGCACGCGTCTTCTGCCCACCAGAAAGAATCTTGACCGGCTTCGCGTATTCCTCCGGCTCAAAGTTCAGGCCGCCGAGGACTTGCTTGATCAGAATCTCATACGAGTAGCCACCGTCCAACTCGAATTGGTGTTGCAGTGGGCCATATTTTTCCATCACGACATCGAACTGCGCCGGGTCGGCCATCGCGGCTTCCAAGCGATTCAACTCGGCCTCACACGCGCGCAGATCGGCGAAGGCAGTAAGCATTTCTTCCCAGAGCGTGCCTTCCGAATACAACGCGGCTTCTTGAGGAAGATAACCGAGCCGGACGCCCTTCGCGCGCTGAACATTGCCGTGCGATGGTTCTTCCAGCCCAGCGAACAAGCGCAGCAAGGAAGTCTTGCCCGCCCCATTTGGCCCGACGAGCGCAATCCGCGCGCCATGCGGGATGCTGACGTTGACACCGGCGAAGATGTCATCCGGGCCGTAGGCTTTTGCCAGTTGTGAACCAGTGAGGAGAGCCATGAATGAAAAAGGATGGAAGACGGTGGACAGAGGACGGACGAAGAGAGCGCGGGGAGGATTATACCATTGGGGGATTTGGGACAAGCGGAAGACTATGATATTACTACAAGAACTCCACGCCGACCGTCCCGCAGATCGTCAGGCTCGTGCTGCCCAAGTGGTCGCCATGCAGGTAGGAGACGGTCGTGTTCTGCCGCAGCGCCACCAGTTGGCCATTCGCCAGGTAGTAGCTCGTCGCCACGTTCGTCGTCAGGTTTTTCTCGAACAGCGCGCCCACGTAAATGGTCGTCACGCCATTCTCTACCTTCATCACGCGGTTGCCATCGCCGTCATAGACGAAGGTCGTCGCCCCACTCCCACTATCTGGGCTAATAACTTGATTGATGTCAGCGAGTATCAAGCGGCGGGCATTATGCTTTGTGGCAGGGTTATTGAACGACTCATGGTTTAGGAGAGAAACCGACGATATGTAAATTATCAGGCATTTTGAGACGCTCACCATCCACAATCTGTTGCGCCGATAATTCACCGGCTTTGGCTTTCACCGCCCAAATATTTTTACCCCAGGACTCAGGCTGAGCCTCAATAAAGGCGATTACATCATCTCCGGCCTGATCTTCAAAAGATTGAACAGTGTCACAAAAAGGTCCCGGCCCGTCTACTGCACCCACGGGCTTCCACGTTGTAGGATCTAGCAACACTAGACGGTCAGATCCTGAGGTTGCAGCCTGACACTCAGCCGCCCAAGCTTTACCGGAACTGGGGGCAACCCGATAGTCTTTTCCTACATTTCCAACATCGGCCAATTTTTGCCATTGGTTCGTTTGAATGTCCATTCGCCAGACAGCGGAGGCCGCTTCCGCTGAAGCGACGGAGCGATCATAACCGATTACTAAAAGCGATTGACCATCTAAACTCCAAACACTATTAGTAATTCTGAAGTCATCCGGCATCTCAGGAGAAAACGGCACTTTTTGGGAGGTAAAATTTTCAGCGTCAATAAGTGTCACTTCGCTATTAACAATCGCTAATGTGTTACCCGCCGGCCACCATTCGGGCGGCGCAGTTACTCCGCCTGATATTCTATGAGTTTGTCCTGTTTCGACCTCTACAATATAGCTACTGGGGTCCTCCGGCTCTGGCTGATTGTCAAGAAAGGCAATATACCTGCCATCAGCAGACCAGTGTAGAGGGGTGTCAATGCTTGCAACAGTTAAGCAGCCGGTAGAAACGATATCATAGTCAATTCGGGTTGTCTTTGCTAGCATCCGTTTCTCCGAACCGTCAGGACGCATCACCCAGACACTATCCTCGCCTTCTAGGATTGATCCCAATTCATCCGAGCGTGTCATCTTGGTGCCAGCTTCGGACTGAACATACGCTATCCATTTTCCATCCGGAGACCAACTCGGATAGAAATAACTAGCGTTCGGATCATCAAGTAAAACCTGCTTGGAAGTATAAGGATATTGGAGAAGCCATATTTGGCCGGAACCATTGGGCTCACAATCCAGATGGGGCAAGAAATTGACACCCAGGTTTATCACCAAGTCTGGCAAGGGTGGTTGAATGGGAGCCGAAGATGGGGTTGAGGTGGGTGCAGCTGTTGCAGTGGATATGATTGTCATTGTCACTGAGGCAGGACTAGGCAAGGGGGGGGTTAAACCATCCCTTGGCCCAGCTATGCAACTTGCTAAAACTAGCAGAAGAGAAAGCGAAAGAAGAATTTGGAAACTAGAGAATGAATATTTCCACATATTAAACATCGCCTTTCTTATTTACAGGCAGTGGCAGGCACACTTGCTACACACCACGTAGGAAGTTGGCCTAACCTCTTCCGGAAATGGGTTCTATCAAAAGCGACGAGATTAGTAATATGACCTTTTTCATTTCTCACGCATTGATTATTTGGATTACAATACCCGTCACTATAGTATAAAGCCCCATTAGTCGTATCCTCTTGTTGCGGAGCATTATAAACTTCTAAAGCGATCTCATGGGCCTTCGTGTAGGTCAGAAGTGCTTCTTCTTCACTTTGGCCTCGCAGGTAAGAGTAGTTCACAGGGTCCGCTGCATATTGTGCTGATTCATAGACTTTCATTGCGTCAATTCCACTGGTAGCAGCTTCGGGCCAAGTTCCCCAGTATGAGTCATTACGACGATTCCGTATGACCCAAGCTACGCCCTCAGCATCTCTCCATTTATCCGACGTGATCTTTTCAGATTCTTCCGCCATAATTGCACGAGTCAATAATTCAACTGGGTCATTCTTGAGTTGAGACCAAGTCTCATCGTAATTATATTTCCCGTCAGGGTTGTATTGAATTTCAATTACATCAGGCATGCTCCCACCATCACTTCCCACACCGCACGCCCCGGGATAGTAATCGCAAGGGTCAGTGCTCACATGCCCGCTGGGGTCAATATACTTCAGTGGGTTATTCAGAGTATAGCTATATCTGTTCAATGCCTGTGGATTTCCTGCCCCAGGCACAAGTGTATCCGCACTGATAAATCTTCCCAGCACGGCTGAATAGTAACGCGCCCCATAATACATTAACCCGGTCCCATCCAGTCGCTGTCCCGTGAATCCCTTGTCCGTCGGCAGCGTGCCGGTTGTAGAGCGTATCTGTCCATACGGCAAGTATTTCTGCCGCGCGACGACGTTCCCGCTGGCGTCTGTGGTCAGTGACGTGCTGCCCAAGTGGTCGCCGTGCAGATAAGAGACGGTAGTGTTTTGCCGCAGTGCCACCGGCTGACCATTCGCTAAATAGTAGCTCGTGGCCACGTTCGTCGTCAGATTTTTCTCAAAGAGCGCGCCCACGTAAATGGTGGTCACGCCATTCTCGACCTTCTTCACCCGGTTGCCGTCGCCATCGTAGACAAAGGTCGTCGTGCCGGATGGGGTGGTGACGGTGATTAGCCGGTTCTCGGCATCAAAGGTCTGGGTGTACGTCGTCCCGGCTTCAATCCGCTTGGTCATATTGCCATTCGCGTCATACCAATAATTCTGCATGGTATTCAGATGCGTCACGGCATGTTTGTGCGCGGCGTCGTTGTAGGCATAAGTGAGTAGCGGGCCATTCTCGGCCTTGCTCAGTAGATTGCCAATCGGGTTGTAGGTATAGGTCGCCGTGTAACCCTCCGTGAAGACTTTATTCGCGCTCATTAGCCGATCAAGCGCGTCGTAGGTGAAGACCTGGCGTTCGTCCGGCGCGAAGACCGCGCCCGCGCTGAATTCTTTGTACTCATCCAGGTAGAGCGAGTTGCTCAACGTCCACGCCTGGAAACGCCATGAGACGCCGGTAACAATGCCGATGTTGTAGGTGGCGCGCTGGGCCGGATTGCTCTCAGGGTAGACTTCCACCGTCATGCCGCGGACGTCATCCACCACGAGCTTCAAGGCATACCAGGTGTTGGCCGCCAGTGTCGGAATAGCCACTGTCGGTTCACGGTATTGGGTGTAATCCCGGTATTGGAAGTTCACTCCGCCGCCATGTCCATAGAGATCGAAGCGGCGATAGCTGCCGTCGCTGGTATTGGCCACCAGCGCCATAACGAACTGCGTCTGGGCATTATCTACCTTGAAACGCATCTGCGCACCCTGGCCGGTGACGAGTGAATAAGGCGTGCGATAGAAGGTGGCATTCCAAGTGCTGCCGTCGCCGGTGTTCTTGACGACGTTGTTGCCGCCATCGTTGAATGGCACGGTCTGGGAGGCGTTGTACGTCCAGGCCGCCATGTCCTTGGTGTTGAAGGTGTCAGTAAAGACGTAAGTGAGCGTGCCAGTGATCGTCCGCGCCACGTCACTCAATGTGGTCACGTTGCCGACATTGTCGTAGCCATAGCGCCAGTCTTGCAATACCTCACCCGTCGCGGTTTTCTCGGTCCGGCTTTCCCACAGCCGGCCGTAGCTGGTCAGACCCAGCGCCGGTTGGGCATCCCAGGAATTGCCGGTGAGACCATTGTACCCATAGAGCATGCGCGTACCATTGCCCAAGTCCAGCTTAGCGAGTGAACCGTTGGCGTTGTAGTCCAGGTTGGTGACGTACCACTGGTTGTTGGTTTGGCTGCGGAGGTTCTCCAGCAGACCCTGCGCGTTGTAAGTCTGGGTGACGACTTCGCCAGTAGGATAGGTGATGGCCTTGACGCGATCCAGCGGATCATAGGTGTATGTGGTGGTGTAAACACCCGCTCCGGTGATGGTCTTGGTCTCCGTCAGCACCCGCCCGCGTACGTCATAGACCCAGGCCGCGCTGCCGGAGGGATCAATCAGACCGGTGCGCCGCCCCCAGCCTTTGTTGCCGCCGCTGAGGCTGTCGTAGGTATACGTGGCAGTGTAACTGCCGGGATCGGTCCCCGGGCAGTTGCCGCTGGTCTGGTAAGTCTTGCCCTTGAGTCGGTTGAGCGCATCATAGAACAGGCAGGTCCGCTGGCCTTTGGCGTCGGTCTGTTGGGTCAGGTTTCCGGCGGGGTCATAGGCATAACTCCACACGCCCATGTCCGGATCGTTCATGCCCGTCTTTTGTCCCAGCACGTTGTAGGTGATGACGGTCGTGTTGACCAATGCATCGGTGACGCCGACGAGCTGATCGGTCACCGCATAGCTATAAGATGTGAGTTGATAATCAAACTCCTGATAGTTATCCAGCCAGGCGTTGTTACGGTAAACCCAGTGGTGGAAGCGATAGCTCAAACCAGCCGGCATCTGCACGCGATAAGCCCCGCGCTGACTGGGGTCGTCCTTACGCCAGACCTCGATGTCCGTCACGCCAGAGGCAGAAACCTTGAGCGTCATCACGTACCACACCCCTACGTCTACCGGGTTAATTAAATCGGCCGGATAGACCCAACTCCCGCCGTTGATCCGGTATTGGGTATAGATTTTATTCGCGCCGGCAATAATCCCGACGCGGTTGTTGCTGGTAGCGGAATCTTCCAACATAAAATGAGCCAGGGTGTCCGTGCCGTCCACCTTAAACTCAACCTGCATCCACCGGTCTTGCGCGCTCGGGTTGAGATTGAAGGCGGGCCGGTAGAAGTTCGCGTTGAAGTTGCTGCCGGTTCCGGCGTTCTTAATCGCGCCGCCGTCCAGACTCTGACAGCCGGGCGTGGCACCTTGACAACTGAAGGTCCAATTGCCGACGTTGAGGCTGCCAAACGAATCGGTCAACGTCAGCTCCGGCTCACCGGCCTGGACCTGGCGGCCAAAGGCATCCGCTTTGGCCATATGGTAGTGACCATTCGCGTCCAACGAGTCGGTCTGAAAGCCCCGGTAAGTCATTCGTGCGACCGTGCTGTCCGGATTGATGACCGTCGAAGCACGACCGAGGGAGTCGTAATCGGTGACGGTCTGGGGGCTCGTCCAGGTCTGGTTGACGAAGAACCGCCCGGTGGCGCTGCTGGTGGCGGAGTACGGCGCCGTTTGCTGGATAGCCAGCCCGCGCGCATCGTATTGCCGGTCCACGACCGAGGCAGTGGCGTCATTGATCTCGGACTGATCCTGAATGGCGCGGCCCAGGCCGTCGTAGACCTGCCGCGCCCACACACTCGCGCTGCTGCCCACGTTTTCCTTGAAGTACGCTCCGATCTCTAACGGCTCGGCCTGAATGTAGAGATCGTCCACATAGACCGTCCCGCTGCCATGGAACAGGATGATGGCATTCGTTGTCCCGTCGACATTCGGAGTGACGGTCAACGTGACCAACTGCCAGGTAGAACCGACGGTCAGATAGCCGGTGCTTTGTCCCGCTCCATTATCGGCCAACGCCATGGAGAATGAATCCGAAGGGGAGCCAGAGCCTTTGACCCACACGCTGATCTTGTAAGTTTTGCCTGATTGCCAACCGGGAATGAACTTCTGTCCCACCCAATCCGGCCAACCGCCTCCGGAGGACATCTTCAGGCTCTGGCTGCCGCTATGCGCTTGGCTTGAGTCATAAGTCAACCAGCCAGCCTGGGTTTGGAACCAGCCGATCGCCCAGCCTTCATTCCATTCAAAATGGGGGTTGAGGGCCTGGATCCACGGGAAGGATGGATCGCGATACTCATATTGCGTCGTCGGTGTTCCGGTTTCACCGGGTTGGTTCACGGTGAGCTGGCGGCCAAACTTGTCATAGGTATAACTCGTCGTAGCGCCATTTGGATCAACCTGGCTGGTCACCAGACCGGTGCGGAGGTCAGAGTTCGTGGTGGTGGTATAACCCAAACTATTGGCAATCGTCACCGGGTACAGGTTCAAGGTGGATTCGTAGGCGGTCGTCGCCGTGAACGGGTTGGTGCTCGCCCAAGCAGAGTCGGAGCCATAATTTTTGTACGTCGTCACTTTGGTGCGGTTGCTCAACCAGGTAGAGTCATAGTCATATTTTGCATCCACCCAAGCGGTGCAGGTGTTGTTGGCGAGTGTAGCGCATTGGCGCGAGGCCATGAGCCGGCCCTGCGTCAGTTGCAGGCTCTGGCCCACCTGCCAGTCTTGGGGCGTGAGGCCGTCGTAAATGCTACGCGTCTCACTGACGCGCGACCAGGCGCCATTGAGCCACTGTTCCACATACTGCTGCGCCGCGCGGTTGACGATCCACACCGAAGCGCTATCATTCCAAACATGCGGCGTGACGGTGCGCCGATAGAGTGTGACGCCACCATCCAAGTATTCTTCTTGGCGTTCCAGATTGCCGAAGCTATCGTAGAAGTAGTTGGTCTGGCGCGCCTGGGCGCTCCCGCCGGTGTAGTCCGTATCCAGCGCGCTCTGCAGAGTGACCGCCCACCGATTGGCGGGATTGGTCAAATCGGTCCAGGTGTAGGTCTGGGTCTGTGACTTCAGCAGGTTTCCCAACTCGTCCTTTGACTCCGTCAGTGTTTCCCGCCCGGCAATCTTGACGTTGGACTGGGTGGCGGCAAAGGAATGCTTGGTGATGCCGAGAATGGCGCCGGTATAGTCGCGTTGGGTGACCTGCACCCAACTATGGGCCAGCAAGTTTCCATCGTTCTGAGCGGGATCCGGCAGATCACACAAGACGCCTCCGCTTCCCTGAAGATAACCGGAATCCCAGGTGTCATAACACGGCGTGCCGTAACTATAGTCATAAACCGCCGGCCCACGGTTGTCCGTTTGCACAAAGCGCCGCGCCACTCGATAGTTAAAACCGTCATACCAGAAGCCGCCGCGGTTATCGTTACCGTACACAAAGTTTGTGTAGGCGCCATAGCCGTTGGCGACGGCCACCAGTCGCCAATAAGTAAATGACGTGCAGTTGTAGGGATCGCCGGTATAGCCGGTTTGGTAAGGGCTACTGAGTCCATAATTTCCATAATGGGTCCAGGCATAGTACGGATCTGAAAAGTAAGAATGCCAGCGGCAATCCCAGGTTTCAGCATTCCAGCCGTCGTCCGTGCCGTCTGTGTTCGGACCCGGACCAGGGCCGCAGTTCACGCTGGGTACACAATCCGTATCGGAGTTCAGAGCAGCCACATAGCGGAAGGTGGTGGTGGGCAGTGTTTGTCCGACCCCAGCCGCGTCGTAGCCGGTTTCGGTAATGGCGGTGATGACCCGGCTGCCGGGTCCCTTCGTCACGCCACCCATATATCCGACTCCAGCCTGGCGCCGGCTGTCAACATACAAGGTGTAACTTAGCGCGTAAGAGCGCACAAGTTGGTAGGCGCTGCCGCTCCAGGCAGACACGACTACGTTGTCCAGGTACTTCGATTGAAAAAACAGTTTATCGCAAGCTTTAAAACCGTCGTCCGTATCCACGGCGGTCGGACGGGCGGCTAGGTTGAGGTCAATCTTAGTTCCCCACAGACTGGGGTAAACGTTAGGATCGGCGGGTCGGTCGCGGTTGTTGTACCAAATCGTCGTCAGGTAGCTGGCCCGGTCGCTATCCGTCGGGCCGCTGCTGCCCGTGCAGTTCTGGCGCTTCTCCTCCAGATAGTCCAACCGCATCTGATTGCCATAGACATCCGAGACCTTTTCCAGCCGCCAACGTGAGGCGCGATATTGGCCATCGGTGCATCGCACCCGTTGTTCCGCTGAGGCGACATCGCCCAGGCGGTACGTGGCGCCGCCGCCGTCTCTCACAATCCAATAGGTTCCGGTCTCGTTGTTCCCGCCGGAAGGCATGTATTGGATATATAACTGGCTCTCTTCACGAGTGTAGTAACGGTTGTTGGTCCCCGCCACGAGTTGATAACCTGTGCCATTGAAGACCAGCGTAAAATCGTTCGTGCAGTCGGCGTCCGTCTGAGTTGTGTTTGTTCCGAGCCGCCGCGTAATTTCGACGGTGCCCAGCGACCAGCCATGCCCCACCCAATCGGATTGGTACCAACCTTTCAAGTGATCAACGTTGCGACTGCTGTAGCTTAGGGCCAACTGCGGCTGAAGACCGCCCCGGCCTGCAGGAATTTGGAAGGGATAGCCGAATGTCGCGGCGCCGCTGGCCAACGCCACAATTGGCTCGTCAAACTTCAGCGCCCAGCCCGGATCAGCTTTGCCGCCGAGGCCAAAGGTGGTGAAGTGATTTGTTTCCGCTTCGACGAGAATTTTGTCGCCCGTCTGATCCAGAGTGAAGGGAATCGAAACCCAATCCTGCAAAGTTTCGTCGTAGTAGCCGAACCAAAGCTGGCGGCCATCCAGGTGGCCCGGCCGGTAGCCAAGCTGATCCAGCCGGAGTTTGATCTTGGCCGGTTTCTGGAAGTGTTTGATTGGCTTTTGGCCATTGCTCTCTTGAGCGTTCATCTCAAACCGCTGGCTGGGCACCCACACGGTGCTGGTAATGACCAGCGGTGGCAAATGCTTAAAAGTAATTTGGGTCTCTTTGTCCACCGCACCGCCGGGAAACTCAATCTCAAACCAGCCTTGCTTGGAGATTAGTTTTCCGCCGCCCGCTGGATCAATCTCAATCGTTTCCGCCTCCTCGGCGGAAAAAGTCGGGGTAGGGCTGGCAGCCGGTGTCGCCGTTTCAGTTGGTGTAATCGTCGGGCTGGCGGTCGGTGTCGTAGTCTCCGTGGCCGTCTCTGTGATTGTGGGAGTTTGGCTCGGAGTGACAGCCGTCGGCGTTTCGTCAGTTGGGTTTTCGAATGTTGGCGTCTCACTGGTGGACGTCAGTGAGGAAACTGGCGAAGGGGTCTCACTCGGTGTGGGTGTCTCGGTGGTCTGCGCGAGTGAAGCCGCCGACGCAACCAACGGCGCATTTGCGGGCGCCCCGAGTAGGCTCGCGAGTAGACCCAACACAACCAACAGCCGCGCAGAACGATCAAGTAAGTATACGTAAATAGATTTCATTTCATTCTCTCCAAGACTTACCGGGGTTCTCCCCCGGACAACATGAAAAATTTTATTGCCTTCGTTGAGCACTGACTGACGCTCAACCGGTGCATGGCTGACGTGTGCGCTTCAGTATACGGATAAAAGTGAGGCGCAGAGGGTCAATTGCGGGCCAATAACAGATCAATCATTCAGCTAATCAGGTTATGTAAGCTACATCGTTCCTCAAATGACCTTCATCCTAGCCTTTCTATTCAAATAAGTCGTCCACTTTAGCGACTCATTGGTACACATTTCAGTCGAATCTCGGCAACCGCCAGAGCACGATTGGCGCTAACGCCTGACCAACCTGCCGCCGAGATAAGCAACGCCGGGAGACAAAACATCCTGGCGTTGTGAATAATGGAAGCACAACTGTAGTGATGACTTTATGCGAAAAGGTTCCTAACCAGCAAGAGTAAAAACCCTCTTATTTTGAAGAGGATTTTTACTCTTGCGAGTAAGGATGTCTGTCCGGTTGGGGCAGGAAATTAATAACAAAAACCCCGATTGCCCGAACACCCTTGGGGGCCTTCGAACAACCGGGGTTTTTCAAGAGCAGCTAATTTCAGCCGACGGCCGTGGCTTGAACGTCTTTCAGAACGTGACTGATCCGACCCAAGACATCCTGTTGGATCATTTTTTGAGCGGTGGCGATGCTATTCCGCACGGCTTTGGCCCGGCTGTGGCCATGACCGATGAAGAGCGGCTGCTTTAACCCAACGAGGGCGGCGGCGCCGTAGGTGGCGTAATCGTTACGTTCTTTCAACGCTTCCAAGCGCGGCTGCAAGTGCGTCGCCATTTCCGGTGGCAGACTGGAAAGCATGGCCTCAACTTCCGTCAACAAGGCCTCGATGACGCCCTCGGTAGATTTGAAGAAGATATTGCCCACAAACCCATCGCACACGACGACGTTGATATCACTGGTCAACAAGGTGCTGCCCTCGATGTTGCCGGCGAAGTTCAATTTAGGTTCTGCGGCCAGCAGCGGAAAAGCGGCTTTCGTCACTTTATTCCCCTTGTTCGCCTCCGAACCATTCGAGAGCAAGGCAACCCGCGGCCGCGAAACGCCGGTGGCGCATTCGACGTAAGCCGCGCCCATCAACGCGAACTGGAGCAGATGTTGCGGCCGGACTTCCGTGTTCGCGCCCGCATCCACCAAATACATATTTTCACGCAGGCCCAGGAGCGGCGCGACGATGGCCGGGCGATCGACACCAGGCAGCGCGCCAAAATGGAATAAACCGGCTATCCCACTGGCCCCACTATGCCCCATGCTTAAGACGCCATCCGCCCGACCCTGAAGCACCAGCGAACAGGCAACATTGATCGAGGCCTCTGGGCGGGTGCGAACGGCCTGCACCGGATCCTCGTCCATGCGGACAGCTCCGGAAGAAGGCACCACCTCCACCGGCAGGCCATCTATCGAATGGCGTGCCAACTCTGCCTGAAGTGCGTCCGGGTCGCCGACCAGGATCAGGTTCAGATCAAAGTCGCGGGCACCCTCCACCACGCCGGCGACGATTTCCGCTGGGGCATAGTCGCCGCCCATGGCGTCTATCGCCAGGCGGATCACTCCCATTCGATCGCCACCCCCAACAAGCCGGGTCCAAAATGCACGGCCAGGGCCGGGCCAAAGTCCACGACATAGGGCTGGCCCTTAAAGCCCAGCGCCTCCGCCGCCTGCGCCGCCCATTGATCCGCCTTGTCCGCAATGTTGCCGTTGACCACGGCCATCCGCTTGACGCGGCCATCTCCCATGCGCTGGCGAGTCAACTCCAGGACTTTCTCCAGCGCGGCGCGTTGCGTACGCTCAGTTCCCACCGCCTTCGGCACCCCCTCGATAACAGAGACGATGGGTTTGACGGAGATCTCGGCCTCGGTGGCCTTCTCGCGGCCTTCGGTGCGACCGGAGGCGGCCAAGTGCTCAACCTCCGTGACAGTGAAGTGAATGCACGAGTGCGCCTTGACCTGTTCGATGGCGGCCAGGGCCTCGGCGACTCCCCCACCTTTGTCCACGGCTTCGGCGGCGGCGAGGGTCATGAAGCTCATGTGCATGGAAGTGGTCGCGCTGTCTACCACGTGGATGTTCACATTGGAGACCAATTCCTTGGCCATTTCAGCCGAGCGACAAGTGCCGGAAGCTTTGGCCGAGACATGGACTGAAACGATATCGGTGTAACCCTGCTCGGCCAGCGAGGCGTAGACGGCCCGGAAGTCTTCCGGCGGAGGCTGCGAGGTCTTGGGCATTTCCTGGCCGGAGGCTTTGCGCTCGGCCAAGCGCCGATAGAAATCCGGCGGAGAGATTTCCAAGTAATCTTTGAATGATTGCTCTCCAAAGATCACGTAGACCGGCACGACCGTGATGTTATGGCGCTGGGCAAGTTCTTGGGGCAGGTTGGCAGAACTATCGGTGACGAAAGCAATCCGGCTCATAAATCCTCCTTGTGGATGTGAGTCGGGCCAGCCGCCCGACACGGGAACGCTAGTGTTGGATGAGATGTTGGGATTTCAATTCGGCGATCAGCGCCGGTAAATCTTCCGGTTTGTCTACCACATCGGAAGGCCCAAAGCGAGTCTGAGCCTGTTCAAAATGCTCGAGCACCGCCGCGAGATCGCCGCGATCACGACACAACTGCCCCCACTTAAAATGCGTGCGCGCGATTTCCATTTGGCAGTCCCCGGATTCAAAGACCTGCAGACCCGTCGCCAGTTGCGCCTCAATCGCCGCCCAATCCGCCTCACTCAGGGTCTGGCCTTTCGCGTTGGCCGCCAACGCCAAGGCCCAAACCCGATGCGCCAGGCCTCCGGCGAACGCATTGTCAACCGACTTGGCTATCTCCACGGCCTGTTCGGCCAGGGTCATGGCACCGGCGAAGTCGCCCTCATTCAAAGCAATCTCCGCCTTGGCCGCCGCAAACCACTCGGCCAAGATTAATCGCTTGCCGAGGCTTTGGGCAATGGCCTCCGATTTCGCCAGGCTTTCGTGGGCGGCCGCGTGGTTCCCCAAACGGCTGTAAGCCCAGGCTTGAAAGCCATAGCCGAAATGCTCATAAAGACGGTCGCCGGCTTGTTCGGCCACTTCCGCCAGCAACCGACTTTCTTCCAACATCTGGGGCATGTCCCCGCCGTTCAGAGTCGTTCCAATGACGACGGCATGGCAAGCGCCCATAGCCGTCAGGTTGTTCATTTCCTGCACACGCGCGAATCCCCGCCGGCCCTCTGCCAAGCCGGCCCGGTATTGCCCACGCGCGGCTAGGCAGGAGCCGAACCAGGCCACTGACGAACTCCAGTCCGTCCAATTGCCGGTTTTTTCCAAGGGCGCAATGGCTTGCGCCAGGATGGGCGCCGCCTGACCATAATGCGCCTGGATCCCCAAGACCCGGCCAATCACGGCGGAAGGGATGGCCAGCAGTTCTTCATCCCCAAATTCCTGGGCCACGGCCAATACCTGCCGGAAATATTTAATCGCCTCGCGCGGCTGATTGCGGTAGAAATGCGCGCGACCAATCCAATACTGAACGCGCGCCATGCGGAGCCGGTCGCCAACGGCGGCTCCAGCCTGGCTCGATAACGATTGTATCCGGGCTTCCGCCTCGGCGATGCGTTCCATATTCCGCTCCGGGCTATCGGAGGCAAAAGAGACCCGGACATGCTTGATCGTTGTGTCTACCCAGATGCGCGTGGTGTCGGCGGCGTCCGGCAAGCGCGCGAGTAATTCCAAGGCATTCGCGTAATGCAGCCGAGCTTCAGCGTAGGCATAGAGCCCAGCGGCGGCATCGCCCGCGCGAATGAGGTAATCCACGGCTTTGGCGCTGACTTCGGCTTTGCTCCAGTGGTGCGCCAGCAGCGGGTAGAACGGCGACAAATCCTCCATATAGGTCTGCTCATACCATTCGGCCACCGCCTGATGCAGCTGCCGCCGTTGGGCGAAGAGCATCAGGTTATACGCCACGTCCTGCGTGATGATGTGCTTGAAGATATACGCCAAATCGGGTTCCGGCGTTTCCAACGGCGTGATGTCTAAGCGTTCGAGCGTATCCAGATAGGTCAACAGATTGGGTTTGTCATCTTCGACCGGGTGAATGTCGTGCAGGACGCGGAAGGCAAACGTGCGCCCAATCACGCTGGCCGCTTTTAAAGCTAACTGCTGCGGCGGCGCGAGTTGGTCAATGCGGCTAGTGATGATGCCTTGCACAGTGTCCGGCAACGTCAGGCTGCTTAAATCACCGCCCGCCGGCGTGATCTGACACTTGCCATCCAGGATATGGATTAGCCCTTTATCTCGCAGCGCATAGACGAGTTCTTCGCTATAAAAAGGATTCCCCTGCGCTTTCTCCCGGATTAAATCCACGATGGGTTTGGGCAGCGCCGTGCAGCCTAACCGTTGGGCGGCTAGCGTGACGGTATCTTCACTCGGCAACGCTTGGAGTTGAAGCCGCTGCAAGCCGGGAGTTTGAATGAGTTGAGCGTATTCCTCGGGTGGAGAATCACCTAAAGGCCGAGTCGCGATGACTAACAACAAAGGATGGATCTGGCGAATGACCGCCAACGTCAGCGCCCAGGAGGACGTGTCCTGCCAGTGCGCGTCTTCGATGATCACAATTTTGGGCGAACGGGTCACCGAGGCCCGCAGCAACTCCAGCAACAGGTGGCGCGTGTTATCCGCCCGCTCCTGAGCCGTCATGGCCTGGATGAAATCGTCTTCCGGCAAATCCAGCAGGGGCAGCACTTCGTTGAGGAGGGGCGCGAGGCGCAACAGTTCCGGCTCCAGATCGAGTAAATCCAGGACGTGCCGTCGCCGCGCTTCCGGCGAGGCAATGATTTCCAAATCCAGCAGTTGGCTGAAGACGCCGCGCCAGGCGTAGTACAACGTGGATTTCTCTATCGCATCGCCCGCGCCGGAGAAGGCGGTCAGGCCCAGACTTTCCGCCTGCCGCCGCAGTTCATCCACCAGCCGGGATTTACCCATGCCGGCTTCGCCTTGGATGGTGACCACGCCGCCCGCGCCGCCGAGCAGCAAGCCTTGTAACTGATTTGTCAGAACACTGCGTTCAGCCATACGCCCAACAATGGGAGTTTGCGTGCCCCGCAAGGAGGCTGTTTTCTTTACCAGCCCAACCGGCCGATAAACCGCGACCGGCTCCGTCTTGCCCTTCACCATCACCGACGGCAGGACGTCAAACGCCAAACGGGTTTGCGTTTCTTGATAGGTCGTCGCATTGCACAGAATGTCTTCCGGCGCCGCCTGCATCAAGCGCGCCGCGAGGTTGACCACATCGGCGATGATGGTGTATTCACGCCGGACTTCGCTGCCCACCGATCCGCAGAAAACTTGCCCGGTCGCAATCCCAATGGCGCTGCGCAGGCCCAGCTTCTTCAATTCAGCCCGCATCGCTAAGGCGGCTTGGACGGCCCGGACGGCATCATCCTCATGCGAGAGCGGCGGCAGCCCCAAGGCGGCCACCAGGGTCACCCCTTTATCATCCACATTCAGCTTATTGATGCTACCTTCGTAACGATACAAAGCATTCTGCAAAGCATAGAAGATCTTCTGAGCTTGCTCGAGTTCCGGTGGAGAACTGAGGTCCGGTAGATTCAGAAAGATGACCGTCACATGGCGCAGTTCCGCCAGCCAACCGGTTTGTCCGGCGGTCAGCCGGGCGAAGATCGCGCCCGGAATATAAGCGCGCAAGGCGGAGGCCGCCTCCGAGGTGAGCGGTGGCGGTGGAATGATGGAGCGCAGTGGCACGGCCGCCCGCACGGCCTCTAGCCGAACGTGGCCGCCGGCCAGCGGCTGGCCCACCAATTGAGTTTCGGCAAGCTGCCAGGCTTCGGGGGAGAGCACAACTTCGCCGGGTTCCGCTCGTTGTTCTGCTAGACTCGATTGGACCAACGGCGCACCGGTGGGCAGAAACTCCCAACGTCCAAACCGGCCGCCCAGGTGCATGGTGGATATTTCGCCGGCCCCGACGCCGATCCGGAGGGATAAACGCACGCCCTCCGCTTCTTGATAATCATGCAGCGCTTTTTGAACCGCCAAGCCGCACTGCGCGGCGCGGCCCGTCACGCGCGCGAGGTCTTCTTCGCCGACTGACCACCAAGCGAGCAACGCATCGCCGGCGAATTTGACGATCTCGCCACCGTGGGCGTTCACCAAATCAATCAGTCGTCCAAAATAGGAGTTGAGGAGGCGGGTGAGTTCTTCGGCGCCGCCTGGGCCACGTTGGGCCAGGCGCTCGGCCAGCGCGGTAAAGCCGGAAATGTCGGCGAAGAGGACGGCGGCCTGGAAGCGTTCCTGCTCCGGATGGGTGAGCGCCGCCGGATGAGCCGCAAACCGACGCACACTCAAGGCTGGAACGTAGCTGGCAATTGTGTCGAGGAGCGCAGATATCACTGCGGATCGAAAGCCTTTAAGTAATTCGGGGAGGCCATTCAGGCCGAAGCCAAACCGCTCGGCGCAAACTGCGTCGGATCAATGTCCGCAAAACCGATTTCTTTTTCGTATTTCTCAATCCGGCCAAATAAGCGTTGCACCATCGCTTCAATCGCGCCGTAATCCAGCGTGTCAAAGACGGCCGTGTCACGTAGATTGCCGTCCGAGTCGGGAACCTGGCGGGAGCGCTTAACGCCACTCAGGAAGGCTTTGCGATTTTTCATCGTCAGGCTTTCGAGGACGATTTGGACAACGTCCCGCGTAAATTGGCGCGGACCATAGACGGCGCCGCGGTGCAGCAGCTCGCCGAAGCGCGGGCGATCCGGGACAAGTTCCATGCCGGGCATGGCAAAGTGCTCAATGATCTCCCACAAAGCCTCCAGCGTTTCGGCGGGGTAATAGTAAAGATGCAGCCGGGTGAGTTCCAGGAAAAAGTTGTAATGCGCGGCTTCGTCCACGGCAATCGTCTGGGCGACCTTGGCCAGAACGGGATCGGCGTCGTTGGCGAACTGCGGTTTGTCGCTCTCGCCCCGCGCAATCAAAGCGGTATTCAAATAATTTACCTGCGTGGCCCGCTCCTGAACCAAGGCATAGAGCAACATGTGGAAAGCATCCTCCCACGGCAGTTCCCAGACGTGCTCACGCAGGGCATACTTATAATCCTCGATCCACTGCGGCGAACGAAAGCGTGAGAACAACAGCGTGTTCAGCCACAGATCGGAATGCCGCTCTTCTTCCGCCCCCCAGCGAATTTGGAATTGGGAACGCCCGTGACTCTGGCGTGTGATTTCAATGGTGCGGCGGGTGTAGTCCGGCACATATTGTTCGACGGCAAAGTAACCTTCGATAATGATATTCAGGTCCGGCGAATGATCGGTGTGCAGCGCGCGCCAATCGAAGGAACGATCAGCGTTCCAGTTGCGGTTGGTTTGCGAGTGATCAAGATACCAGCGATAGAGGCCCACGACCGCCCGCTCGATCAGCCGGTCTTTCTCCGCCCGGCTCAAGAGGCCGGGCGGCGCGGCTGGCCGCTGGGCTTCGATCTCGGCGATGAGGGTGGGATCAGGTTGAATCACGGTCTTACTCCTCCGTCCCCTCAACTCAGCTTGCCCGAGGCAATGATGTGCAGCTTGAACATCGCCTCATGCGTGAACAGGTAGCGGATGCCTTTGAGATACGCGCGAAAGTCTTTATAAACCTGTTCACCCACCAATTCCTTCACGCGCTCCCGGTTCTGGAAAAGATGGCTCTGCCATTCATCCATCGTCTTCTGATAATCCGCCATCGGGATTTCAAAAACGTTCCGCAGTTGGAAATTATTGTCGTTCGCCAACTGCAATTCCTGGGCGAGCGTGACATAGTTGCAGGTGTAGCCATAGATTTTGTTGACGTGCGCACTGATGGGGCCAAAGACGGCGTACTTGGGATGTGTGAAGTGGAGTTCCTTATGAACCATCTTCCCGCCGGGCTTTAGAATTTTATTGCACTTCGCGAAGAAATCGCCCAGGTCGCGGAAGTGGACCAGCACCTCGTCGGTCGTCACGATGTCGTAGGTCTCGACTTCGGGCAGATTCTTCCAATGCAGCACTTCGACAGTGACCGGCGCGTGGTACTTGGCGGCGCGCGCCTGGACCTCGGGAACTTGCCGAGGTGTGACCGTGATCCCGTGGCCGATGGCGCCATACTTGTGCGCCCAATACACCAGCGGGCCGCCCCAGCCGCAGCCGACATCTAAAATCCGCATGCCCGGCTTGAGTTCCATGAGCTCGGCCATCTTGTCCAATTTCTTTTCTTGGGCCTGCGTCATGGTGAAGCCTGGCTCCCAGACGGAGCAGGAGTAGGCGTTCCACTCGCCGCCGGTCAGAATGTAGAAGAATTCCGGCGGCTTCTCATAGTGAAAGGTCGAGCGTTCAGTTTCCTCGGGAACATCATAGGCCTGGTAGAGCGCATTTTCAGGCGGCGGCGCAATGGTGTTGGGGATCGGGTCGCTCATGAGAAAATTACTCCTTAGACACAGGGTATCTCAGTCGCAGGAAAGCATGACAACCAAATCGTTCGCAACGGACGAGGATGCAAAGCGTAACTATAATTTACTTTAACCTGGCTGGCAAATGGGTTTGAGCCAGGGCGGAGCAGATTATATCATTAAGGAGGGAGTGAAAATGGGAAGGGAAAGGCCCTGGAGAAAGATCAGGCCGATTTCAATTCAGCGATTAATTCCGGAAGGCGTTTCGGTTTGTCTATCACATCGGAAGGTCCAAAGCGGGCCTCGGCTTGCTCAAAGTGCTCCAACGCCGCCGCGAGATCGCCTCGGTCACGACACACCTCTCCCCAAGCGAGATGCGTGCGCGCGACCTCCATCTGGCAGTCCCCGGATTCAAAGACCTGCACACTGGCCGCGAATTGCGTCTCAATAATCTCCCGATCACTTTCCGTTGCCTGGCCTTTCGTTTTAGCCGCCAGCGCCAGCGCCCACACCCGATGAGCCAAACCTTCCCCCCACACGCTATCCACCGGCTTAGCTACCGTTACCGCCTGCTCGGCGAGGGTGAGCGCACGGTCTACCTCTCCATCCGCCAAAGCGATCTCCGCATTCGCTGCCGCGAACCACTCCGCGAGGAACAAGCGCCCGCCCAAGCTTTGAGCGATGGCCTGCGATTTAGCGATATTCTCATGGGCGGCGGCGCGGTTGCCTAACCGGCTGTGGGCCCAACCCTGAAAGCCGTACCCAACGTAGACATACACACGGTCACCGGCTTGCTCGGCGACTTCGACAAGCGCACGAGCTTCTTCCAGCATCCGGAGGGTGTCCCCACCGTTCAAACAAATTCCGACCAAGACCCCGTAGCACACGCCCATGGAGGTGAGATTGTTGAGTTCCCGCGCGCGGGCTAAAGCCTTTTGTCCTTCGGCCAAACCCGCCACATAGTCTCCGCTTGCGGCCAGGCAAGCTCCCCGCCAGACTACCGACGAAATCCAATCCGGCCAATTGCCGGTTTTTTCCAACAGCGTGAGGGCTTGCGTCAGGATCGGCATCGCTTGACCATAGCGCCCCTGAAAGCACAGCACCCGGCCAATGACAGCGGAAGGAATGGCCAACAATTCTTTATCGCCAAATTCCTGAGCGACCGCCAGCACCTGCCGGAAATATTTAATCGCCTCGCGCGGTTGGTTGCGGTAGAAATGCCCGCGCCCGATCCAGTATTGGACGCGCGCCATGCGGAGCCGATCACCGACCGTCACTGCCTGGCCGGATAACGATTTCATCCGCACTTCCGCCTCGGCGATGCGCTCCATGTTCCGCTCCGGGCTATCGGAGGCAAAAGAGACCCGGACATGCTTGATGGTCGTGTCCACCCAGGTGCGGCGGTTGTCTTCGGTATCCGGCAGACGCGCCAAGGCTTCCAACGCGCCCGCATAATGCAGCCGGGCTTCGGCATAGGCATACAATCCGGCGGCGGCATCGCCCGCGTGAATGAGATAATCCACCGCTTTGGAATCAACTTCGGCTTTGCTCCAGTGATGCGCCAGCAGCGGGTAGAACGGCGATACGTCCTCCGCATACGCCCGCTCGTACCACTCGGCTACCGCCTGATGCAGCCGCCGCCGTTGAGCAAAGAGCATCAGGTTATACGCCACGTCTTGGGTGATGATGTGCTTGAAGATGTACGCCAGATCCGGTTCCGGCGTTTCCAACGGCGTAATGTCCAATTTATTGAGCGTGTCGAGGTGCTCCATCAGTTTGGGTTTATCTTCTTCGACCGGATGAATCTCATGCAGGACGCGGTAGTCAAAAACGCGTCCAATCACACTGGCGGCCTTCAAAGCCAACTGCGCCGCCGGGGCCAACCGATCAATGCGGCTGGTGATCACGCCTTGCACCGTGTCCGGGAGCGCTAAGGCTTTTAGATTACCCGCTTCCGGCGCAAGCTGGCATTCGCCCGCGACGATGCGAATCAAGCCCGCGTCCCGCAGAGCGTAGACAAGTTCTTCGCTGTAGAAAGGATTGCCTTGCGCTTTCTCGTGAATGAGATCGGCGACCAGCTTGGGTAGCGAAGCGCAGCCCAAACGTTGAGTCGTCAGGGACAAAATATCAGCGGTGGGCAACGCCTGCAATTGCAGCCGCCGCAGGCCGTGAGTCTGAAGCAGTTGAATATATTCAGCGGGTTGAGGCTCGCCGAAAGGCCGCGTGGCGATGACGAACAAGCAGGGATGAATATGCTGAATGACAGCCAACAGCAGTGCCCACGAGGCCGAATCTTGCCAGTGTGCGTCTTCGATGATCACGACTTTGGGCGAGCGTGTGGCCGAGGCCCGCAGCAAATCCAGTAGCAGGCGGCGGGTGTTATCCGCCTTCTCCTGCTCGGTCATCGCTTCGACCAGTTCATTCGGCGGCAAATCTAACAGCGGTAGCACTTCGTTGAGGAGCGGTGCGAGGCGCAGCAGCTCCGGCTCCAGGTCCAACAAATCCAGAATATGCCGCCGGCGTGCTTCGGGCGAGGTAAGGATTTCCAAATCCAGCAGTTGGCTGAAGACGCCGCGCCAGGCATGATAGAGCGTGGATTTCTCAATCGCATCGCCCGCGCCGGAAAAGGCAGTCAGACCCAGACTGTCCGTTTGCCGCCGCAGTTCATCCACCAAACGCGATTTGCCGATGCCGGCTTCGCCTTCGATGACCACCACACCGCCCTCGCCGCCGAGCAGCAGACCTTGTAATTGATCCGCCAAGACTTCACGCTCCGTCGTCCGCCCGACGATGGTCGCGTGCGCCGTGCGCTGAGTCGAAGTTTTCTTTACCAGCCCGACTGGGCGATAAACGGCAACCGGCTCGGTCTTGCCCTTGACCATCACCGGTGGCAACGTATCAAACGCCAAGCGAGCCTGAGCTTCCTGGTGGGTGGCCGTATTACACAAGATGTCTTCCGGTGCGGCTTGCATCAGCCGCGCGGCTAAGTTGACCACATCGCCGATCATCGTGTACTCGCGCCGGACTTCGCTCCCCACCGATCCGCAGAAAGCCCGACCGGTCGCAATTCCAATCGCACTGCGCAGGCCTAATTGTTTCAACTCACTCTGCATTGCCAGCGCCGCTTGCGTTCCGCGGGCCGCGTCATCCTCATGCGCCAATGGCGGCAACCCTAATGCAGCGACGAGCGTGACACCTTTGTCGTCCACATTCAGCTTGTTGATGCTGCCTTCGTAACGATACAACGCGTTCTGCAATGCATAGAAAATTTTCTGCGCTTGCTCTAATTCCGGCAGAGAACTCAAGTCCGGGAGGTTCAGAAAGAGCACGGTGACGTGACGAAGCTCGGCCAGCCAACCGGTTTGTCCGGCGGTAAGACGCGCGAAAATCGCGCCGGGAATATAAGCGCGCAAGGCGGCCGTTGCTTCCGAAGTGAGCGGCGGTAGAGGCAACGCCGAGCGGAGAGGCAGGTCGGTGCGCAGAGACTCTAGGCGAACATTACCGCTGGAGAGTGGTTGGCCCACAAATTGATTTTCGTCGAGACGCCACGCTTCAGGGGAAAGAACAACTTGGCCGGGTTCCGCCGCTTGTTCGGCCAAGCTGGCCTGGACGAGCGGCGCACCCAGCGGCAGAAATTCCCAGCGCCCATACCGGCCGCCTAACAGCATGGTGGTGATCTCACCCGCGCTGACGCCCACTCGCAAGGATAAGCGCACGCTTTCAGCCGCCTGGTAATCGTGCAAGGCCGCCTGAATCGCCAGACCACATTGGGCGGCACGTTGGGTAACTTCAGAGAAGGATGAAGGATGAGTTATGAAGGATGAAGAAAGATCTTCCACCCCTTCATCCTTCATCCTTCCGCCTTCATCCTTTAGGATTGGCCACCAAGCCAGCAGCGCATCGCCGGCAAACTTCACGACCTCACCGCCGTGGGCGTCCACCAGATTAATCAGTTGTCCGAAATAATCGTTGAGGAGTCGGGTGAGTTCTTCCGCGCCCGCCGGGCCGCGTTGAGCCAGGCGCTCGGCTAGCGCCGTAAAGCCGGAGATATCGGCAAAGAGGATAGCCGCCTGGAAACGTTCTTCTTCAGGCCCGGTGAGCGCCGCCGGATGCGCGGCGAAGCGACGGACACTCAGAGCCGGAACGTAACTGACGATTGTTTCCAGGAGCGCAGACATGCTGAGGAGATTATATCATTGAGGGAGGGAGCGAAAGCTGGGCTGACCATAGAGAGTGACCGCCAATGAGTAGAAACTCTCAAGGGTTCTTGATTTTTATGGAAAAGACTGTTTTATTTCATCTCAATCATCCTCTCTACTTCCGCTTTGGCCTCGGATAGAAGGCGTTGCGCGTCACGGTAAGCCTCTATCCCTGCCCGGATTAATCTTCTGATTTCGCCCTGCAACTTTAGCACGCGATCAGGCAGTTTGATAGCCAGTAATTCTTCTTCCTGAAAGCGTGGATGATTTGAGCCATCTTGCGACCATTTCAGAATAATTTGCACTGGCTCGCTTCGCAAATAGGCAGCCAAAACCTCCGGGCAGACCTCAGTTGACTTTGGACGCAGCACAACGAACTCCGATGATCCCACAGCCTCTACATCGTTTGAAACCTCGACTAACGCAATCTCTTTCAGATAGGAACGCAATCTCGAAACAATCACATCACCATTTTTCATCCGCTTCTTGATACTGCCGATTTCGTTCTCCGGCATCATTAGCCCAGCTTCATCCACAAAATAGCGTAGAGCATCGTTGAGGTCAAAGTTCAGAATAGATTTACCTGTATTCGCTTTAGGTGGATTATAAATCTCTCGAACAGACTTGAAATGAGCTGAGATAGTTCTACCAGGTAATTTATCCAGCCATCTCTGCGCATAGGCTTTATGTGGGTGATAATACTCTGCATCAATACGACTGACCGGTGCAATTTCGGACAAGCGTCGGATTGCTATATCCTCTCTCGGCAAATCTAGTTTGTCCAAGCCCAACTCAGTGATAAGCAAGGTTTGGGCTTGATTGTAAAGATCTTCCGACTCTTTTTGACTTTTACGTGCTTGTTTGATCAGGTTTTCTACCTTAACAGCTAATCTTTCATTGAAACTCGGAATAAGAAGATTCTTCAAATCAGGCAAAATCAAACCTTGTTGAACTGCACCGCGCACTCGTCGGGCAATTTGTGCTTGACCGATAGAAGATGCCAGATAGGCTGCAAGCAAGTAAGGACTAACTGTATGTGGTCGAATAATGGCAATCTTGCAACTTCCTGTTAGTTTAGAATATTTGTCAGTCACAAGTGCAGCGTTCCCAATAGTGCCTATAATAGACAAAAGCACATCGCCACTTTTTATATGAGAACGCTCTAGATCATCATATACATCTTTCGGGATAAAGACTGGATTCTCATCTGAGATGAAGAAGTTACTTAAGTCCTGCCCCCGGAGATACCGTATTCCAGCATCTATAAATTTATCTTCAATAGTCATATGATTGCCATCGAAAATCATGGCAAACTCAGAAAGCCGCTTGGCCTTGAAGCGCGAAATCTTTTCTTCTTGCAATAGATACTCCGGCTGATAGTATTCCGAGTCTAGACGGATAGTCTTTTCAAGTTCTGATTTGCGAACTACTGCCGCACTCAACTTCGCCCTTCTAACCACCTCCTTGAAGGAGGGTAGATCGTTAGAAGGGCTTAGGCGAAAAAATCTAGCCTTTCCTCCTTTGCAAAGGCTCTAAACGCCTCCGTGATGTCTTTCAGGTCGTGGTCGAGTTCAATCTCTTCCCCCACTTTCTTGCCCATCGTGTCGCGCACGCGCTGGCGGGTTTGCTTGTCCAGCCAGATATACCCGCCGGAGTTATCCTTGCCCGGTCGCTGATTGGTGGCAAAGAAGATGCGGTAATCACCAGTATCTATCCTCTGTTCATCGCTCTCCCATTTCTGCAAAAACATCACACTGGTTTTGGTGCCAGTGAACGGCTTGAACATATTGCCCTGGAGACCAACCACAGCTAAAAGACGCGCATGCTGCATGACGTACTCACGGATATATTGCTCGGTGGTGTTGTTGAAGATGCCTTGCGGTAGCACAATCGCCATCCGCCCACTAGGGCGGAGGAAGCGCAGACAGCGCTCAATGAACAACACGTCACGGTCGGTCTTGTTCGCGCGCTTGTTTTTCGTCGGGTCGCCTTTGTAGGCAAGATCATAGCCGCTCAACACTTCGGTCTGGGTGATTTCCCCAGCAAAAGGAGGATTAGTCATAGCAATGTCGAACTCGCCGTCGTGGATGAAATTGCCGACACGATGTGGATGGTTCTTCCAATCGCGTGGATCAAGCGAGTTCACACGGAAAACGTGCGTCTTGCCGTCACCCATGATAAGCATCATCACTTTGGCAACTTTGGCGAGCTTGTGGTCAAAGTCAATCGCATACAGGAAGTTCTGCGCGTACTCCTTTTTTTTGGCGTCGGTTTCTTTGCCCCACTTGCGCTGAAAGGCTGTGCTCTCAGTGACGTACTTGAGGGTATGGATCATGAACCCGCATGGACCGCAGGCCGGGTCAAGGCATTTCTCATCCGCCCTTGGGTTAAGCATCTCGACGCACATCCGCACGACGTGGCGCGGCGTGAAATACTGGCCCTTGTCGCCCTTCTGTTCCGGGTTAATCAGGTGCTCAAAAGCTGCATCCAGCACATCCAAGTCGGAGCTGAAAAACTGATACGGCTCCAACTCACTGACACATGGGGCCAGAGCCTGCGGAGTGAGTTGAATCCGGTCGGCGGGGTCGAAGATTTCATTCCAACCAGGATGTTTAGTCGCGCGGATAAATAGACCCTCAATCCGCTTGAAAAGCTCTTCCGGCGTTTCGCTGCCGCGCCTGAACTTCACGGCCTCGTCTTCTCCAGTTGTGAACTCGTCGTACAATTTGGCAAAAATCAGTTTGAACACTTCATCAAACGCAGAGACACCTGCATTGGCCAGTACACGCTCTTCCAAGGTTTCAACGAGTTCTCGCAAATTGACCAAAGGCTTCAAATCACGCTTTTTGCGCGGGACACGTACGTCATCTATCGTTTCGCCCGCGTTAGGCAAACGGTCAATGGTCTCAAAGATATTTGGGTCTTCACGGTAGCGGACGAGTTCCTCTTTGCCGTTTAACCACCAACCAAACGGAGCCCCCGTAGCGTTCATATAACTTTCGAGTTGATCCAGCCCTTCTCGGCGTCCGGGTCGTTTGAGTTCGATGATGATATAGGGGGTTAGCCGCAGTGTTTCTTCCCGGTAAATCACGATATCAGCGGCTTTGCTATGAACCGTGCTCCCCATTTTAACTTCCACTTCCAATCTCAACTGCTCCAACGAGTAGTCCATGTCGAGCAGGCGTTTGAGGCACAACTGCCGGATGACTTCTTCTGGTTTAGCAACAACTTTCTTCTGGCGGGCTAAACAATGCAGGTAGAACTTGCCGCTTCTTTGCCAAAGGTCAAGATGTTTTTGTTCATGCGCCACAAACAGAGCTAAGCCGTGATCCGTATCTTTGAAAATCACATCAAGCGCTGCAGCCTTATCGCGGACTGGAAGATACTGATCGCTTGAGATGGGTTCGTAGGGTGCTGGTTGTTCTCGCACAGCGGCCCGTCGAGCGCTTGGTTTCATCTTTACAGCTTTCACATTCACGGTTCGCATCGGCATTTCCTTACTATCTTAGGGGTTAAAAGACACCGGATTTTAGCACTGCCTTCCTATATTCCAAAATTCCATTCTCTCCCCCTCTTCGTATATAATCCTCTCTATGATTGAAGATACCGACAACGAATTGAGCTTAACACTGGCGGCCCTGATCTTGGGCATCGTCGGCTGGGGAGGGCTGCTGGGCCTGATTCTCTTCATCATCCCCGACACCTTGCCACGCTGGCTCTTCTTCGTCCTCTGGCTCATGGCCCTCACCGGAACCGCCATCCCCTTCGTGCGCTACCTCAACCGCCGCTTCGGGGGCGCGCTAGCCCCCTCGAACGTCCTCTTGCGCCAGTCTACCTGGATCGGGTTCTTTGGCGCCACCTGCGCCTGGCTGCAAATCGGGCGGACGCTCAACGTCTACACCGTGCTGCTCCTCGCCGCCGGCCTGGCCGGCATCGAATGGTTCCTCCGCATCCGGGAACGCTCGCGCTGGTCGCCGGATACATCCGATGAGTCTGCGTGATCTACCCTCCGTAGACAAACTGCTGGCCCAAGCGAGCGACCTCATCGCCGAATATGGCCGCCCGCTCACCACGGAAATTTTTAGGGAAAAGCTCGACGAGGCCCGGACGGATTTCCGCACCCAGGCGGCCACCCCATCCGCAACCGATTTGCTGTCCCAAGCCCGCGCCCGACTCGCGTCCCTAACAGTTTTCTCGCTCCGACCAATCATCAACGCCTCGGGCGTCATCCTGCACACCAACCTCGGGCGCGCTCCTCTTTCCCAAGCCGCCTTAACCCAAATGGAATCGGTGGCCCGAGGCTATTCCACGTTGGAATACGATCTCTCCAAAGGCGAACGCGGTTCGCGCGCCATCCACGCTGAAAGCCTGCTCACCCGCCTCACCGGCGCGGAAGCTGCGCTCGTCGTCAACAACAACGCCGCCGCCGTCCTGCTGATTCTCAGCGCGCTCGCGCAACGCAAAGGCGTACTCATCTCGCGCAGCCAACTTGTGGAAATTGGCGGCGGCTTCCGCATCCCGGATGTCATGAAACAATCCGGCGCCAAGCTCGTCGAAGTCGGCACAACCAACCGCACGCATCTCAAAGATTACAAAGAAGCGATAGATGAAAAGACCGCGCTCATCCTGCGCGCGCATCACTCTAATTTTAAAATTATCGGCTTTGCCACCGAACCCACGCTCGTGGAGTTGTGCGCGCTGGGCTTACCGGTAGTGGATGATCTCGGCTCCGGCGCGCTGCTGGACACAGCCACGTTCGGGTTAGGGCACGAGCCAATGGTTCAAGAATCGCTCAAAGCCGGGGCAGCGCTCGTCGCGTTCTCCGGCGACAAACTCCTCGGCGGGCCGCAAGCCGGCATCATCGTCGGGCGAGCGGAACTCATCGCCAAACTCAAGAAACATCCCCTCGCGCGCGCCGTCCGAGCGGACAAGCTCTGCCTGGCCGCGTTAAGCGCCACGCTCCTTCATTATTTGCACGATGAGGCAACGCAGGAAATCCCCATCTGGCGCATGATCGCACTGCCACTCGCGGAAATAGAAAAGCGCGCGCGGGCTTGGGCCGCACAACTCGGCGCGCTCGGCACAGCCGCCAGTGTTATAAATGGCGAATCAACCGTGGGCGGCGGCAGCCTGCCCGGCGAAACCCTGCCGACGAAATTAGTCGCGCTCACGGTCAAATCGCCCAACGTCTTCGCCGCCCAACTGCGCGCCGCCGATCCACCGATCATTGCTCGTGTGCTAGAGGATCAAGTAGTGCTTGATCCGCGAACGGTGTTGGTGGAAGAGGAGTCTTTGTTGATAGCGGGTGTCTTGAAAAATCTGACAAGGTGGAAGATGACAAGGTGACACGGTGACAAGGTGATTTCTTTAACCGATACTCTTTTCTAACAACAATCACCTTGTCACCGTGTCACCCCATCACCTTGTCAGCTCCAAACAGGTGCTTATTATGGACAACACTGACCACGCCAGTCTCCGCCAATATCTCAAACGTCTGGAGGACAATATCCAACAGGTAACGCGGCGCTTAAAACGCTTTGAGGCCGAGTTCGGCATGGACTCGGAAGAGTTCTACGCCAAACTCCAAAACGCCGAGTTGGACGAGCGCGTCGAATACGCCGAGTGGGCCGGAGAACACGAAACGCTAAAGCGGCTGATAGAACAGAGGGATGAGTTGAAGAAGCGATTGAAGTGAGGACGGTAGACGGATGACCGAGGACGGATGCTTGTCCTCCGTCTACCGTCCTCCGTCGTCCGTCCGGGAGTTTCCTTGAAATCCGACCTCGACCGCCTTCTCTCCGAACGCGACTACGCGGCGCTGCTCGTCACGGGTGGCGCGGCGCATAACCCGCCGATGTATTATCTGGCGAATGGCGCTAATGTCACCGAGAGCACCATCCTGGTGAAAAAGCGCAATGAAGCGCCCATCCTTTTTGCCAACTCCATGGAGCGCGACGAGGCCGCCAAGTCCGGGCTGCGCGTTGTTGACCTGAAAGAGTTCCACCTGCCTGAACTCATCCATGCCGAAAACGGCAATCGTCTGCGCGCGATGGCCCGCTTGTACGGAAAAATCTTCGCCGAGGCGGGAGTACGCGGAAAGGTCGCGGTTTATGGCCAGCGCGATCAAGGCGCAGCGCTGCAACTCCTCACCGCCATTAAAGAACTCAACCCCGAAGTTCAGCTCGTGGGCGAATACGATCACACCGTCTTCGATCTCGCCACGGTGACGAAAGACGCCAATGAAGTCAAGCGCATTCGCGCCGTTGGGCGAAAGACGATGAAGGTCGTCGCGGGGACGGAAGAATTCCTGACCTCGCACCGGGCCAAGAACGGCTACCTCGTCAAGAAAGATGGCGTGCGCTTGACCATCGGCGATGTGAAACGGCGCATCCATCAACTGCTCGCGGAGCAGGGCATTGTGGACGCAGAAGGTGGAACGATCTTCGCTATCGGACGCGACGCCGCGGTGCCGCACTCGCGCGGGACGGATCGCGCGCCCATCGCGCTCGGTCAAACCATCGTCTACGATATTTTTCCGGCCGAGCCGGGCGGCGGCTATTTTTTCGACTTCACGCGCACCTGGTGTATCGGTTATGCTCCGCCGGCGGTGGAGCGCGTTTATCAAGATGTGTTGGATGTCTTCAAGGCCGTGACGACCGCGCTACAACCCGGCGGCCTGTGCCGCGCCTATCAGCAACTGGCCTGCGGCCTGCTCGAGGCGCGCGGCCACTCGACGATTCAATCCAACCCCCAGACCACTTCCGGCTACGTGCATTCGCTGGGTCACGGAATTGGGCTGCGGATCCACGAGTCGCCGCGTTTCTCGGATGTGGAAGGCAACACCGACCGCCTCCAGCCGGGCGTCGTCGTCACGATTGAGCCAGGGCTGTACTATCCCGACCGCGACCTGGGCGTCCGGATCGAAGATTGCCTGTGGCTCAACCCGGAAACGCTCAAGTTCGAAACGCTGGCGAGTTATTCGAAGGAGTTGGTCTTGAAGGTGAAGCAGATAGGAAGAAGGAAGTAGGAAGAAGGAAGCGGAAAGCAGAGACTTGCTTCTTCCTACTTCCTTCTTGCTCATATTTATGCCCCGCATCCTCGCTATCGAAACCTCCTGTGATGAAACCGCCGCGGCCGTGGTCGCGGACGGCACGACGATTCTCTCCAGCATCGTCGCCTCGCAGGCCGCCAAACACGCGCAGTACGGCGGCGTTTTTCCGGAAGTCGCCTCGCGTATGCACATCGAAGTCATCTATCCGGTCGTACAGCAAGCGCTCACCGAAGCGCATTTGGGATTAGGCGATATTGACGCCATCGGCGCGACGCGCGGGCCGGGACTGCCCGGTTCACTCGTCGTCGGGATTAATATGGCGAAGGGCTTAGCGCTCGGACGTGGACTGCCACTCATCGGCGTCAACCATTTGGAGGGACACGTTTATTCCGTTTGGTTAACAGAACAAGTGCGCCCGGTGAAGTTCCCCGTGTTAATCTTAATCGTCTCCGGCGGGCACACCGAGTTGTTATTGATGCACAATCACGGGCAATATCAACGCCTGGGTGGCACGCTTGACGACGCAGCCGGTGAGGCCTTCGACAAAGTCGCGCGCGTGTTAGGGCTGTCGTACCCCGGCGGGCCAAGCATTGAGCACGCCGCGCAGACCGGCGATCCCACCGCATTCAAATTTCCGCGCGCTTGGCTGGAAGGGACCTGGGATTTTTCCTTCAGCGGTTTGAAGACGGCGGTCTTATATGAAGTGAAGAAACAAAAGCCGGGCATCCCTTTTAGCTCGGAAGTGCCGCCGCTCGACGTGGCGCAAGTGCCGAACCTCGCCGCCAGTTTTCAGGCCGCCATCGTGGAAGTGCTCACGGTCAAAACGATCACCGCCGCCGAACGCTTCAAAGCCACGGAAATTTTTGTCGTCGGCGGGGTAAGCGCTAACGCCATACTCAAGGCAGAATTCGAGCGACGCGCCAACGTCCCCGTGCGCGTCCCACCGCTTTTCCTCTGCACTGATAATGCGGCGATGATCGCCGCCGCCGCGAACTTTCGTTATCTCGCCGGACAGCGGGATGCGTTGGATATAGACGTGCTGCCGAATTGGAAATTGACGTAGCGCGAAGAGGTGCGCCGCACTTCCAAAGTGCGGCGCACCTGGCACACTCACGAGTCACGCCTCACGTGTTCCGTATTCCGTAAGCCAACTGGAATTTGCTGTAGCGTGTCCCCCTCAAACTCCATCCTCCCCGGCAAACCCCGCAAGCGCGTCCAAGCCCAATTCCTAGACGGGCGTATCTTTGAAGCGCCGCCCGGCACACCGCTGGCCGAAATCATGCACGCGGCGGCGCGCGCGCAGCGTGAGCGGAGTGAAACGCAGTCGAAGGAGCCGCTAGTTGTCGCCGCCATCCTCAACGGACAACTCCGCGAATTGACGACGCGATTAACGAGCGACGTAGTTGTCCATCCCATCAGCCTGGCGGATGCGGACGGAATACGCATCTATCGTCGGTCGTTGGTCTTTTTGCTCGTCTGGGCCGCGGCGGAAGTGTACCCGGAGGCGGAAATCTTCGTTTCGCACTCCACCTACACCGGCGGCTATTACTGCGACGTGCGTGGGCGCGCGCCTTTTAGTCAGGCAGAGCTAGAACGGATCGAAGCCCGCATGCGCGAAATCATCGCCGAGGATGTCGCGTTTCTAAGATCATCGGTTTCGATGGATCAGGCCATCGAAATTTTCCAAGCGCGCGGGGAAGAGGATAAAGCCCGCTTGTTGGCACATCGCCGCAAAGAAATGCTGCCGCTCTATACCTTGCGTGGCCGCCAGGATTATTTTCAAGGCTACATGGTGCCCTCCACCGGTTACTTGCACGTCTTCGGCTTGCAGGCGTTTCCGCCGGGCTTCGTCCTGCAAACCCCGCGCCAAGATTCCCCCACCGAGCTGCCGACGATTGCGCCCTACCCCAAACTCTTTGTCGTCTTTCGCGAGTATGGCGAATGGCTCGATCGGCTGGGCATCCGTAGCGTGGGCGCGTTGAATGAAGCCATCGCCGCCAATCGGCTGCCAGAAATTTCGCTGGTCGTCGAAGCCTTCCACGAATCCCGCCTGGCTCGCATCGCCACCGAAATCGCGGCCCGGCGCGAAGCGATTAAAGTTGTGCTCGTGGCCGGACCATCCTCCTCGGGGAAGACAACTTTCTCCAAGCGTTTGGCGGTGGAGTTGCTGGCCCACGGCCTGCGCCCTTTTCCCCTGAGCCTGGACGATTATTTTGTGGATCGCGAATTGACACCGCGCGATGCGGCGGGCCAGTTGGACTATGAATCTTTTTACGCCCTCGACGGGACGCTGTTCGATGAGCAACTCTTGGCCCTCACCACCGGACGTTCCGTCCAACTCCCGCGCTACAACTTTTTGACGGGACGACGCGAACCCGGCCCGACCGTCCATCTCGGCCCGGACAACATCCTGATCGTTGAGGGGCTTCACGGTTTGAATCCCGCCCTGATCCCCAACCTCCCACCCGAACGGGTATACCGCGTGTACGTTTCGGCGCTCACCCAACTCAACCTGGATCGGCATAACCGTGTAAGCACCACCGACTCGCGCCTGATCCGCCGCATCGTGCGGGACGCGGCCACCCGTGGCTACACCGCCGCCGACACCCTGCAACATTGGGAAGCGGTTAAGCGCGGTGAAAAACAAAATATCTTCCCGTTTCAAGAAAACTGTGACGCCGTCTTCAACTCCGCGCTGGTGCATGAACTGGCGGTGCTGCGCCCGCTGGCCGAACCGCTCCTACTGCAAGTGCGCCCGGAGATGCCCGGCTACTTGGAGGCCAATCGCTTGCTCTCATTTTTGCAATGGTTCCGGCCCGCCTCCGCCGATCCCGTCCCGGATAACTCGATTTTGCGGGAATTTGTGGGTGGCTCCATCCTCGAAAACTTCCGAATGTGGCCTGAATAGGGGTTTTTGAGTAATCTCTCAGAATAGAGAAATAGGCCGTTGACTCTAGCCGCGACTCGGCCTATACTCCGAGTCACATTGCTGCGGGAGGGAAAACGGCTTTATGCGCCGAGGTTCGCTGATCGCAAAAGGGGCTAAGAGAAGTCCATAGAAAGCACGCAACGTCTGTTGACGTTGGCGTGCTTTTATTTTTATTCGGTTGGGGACGAGAGGGGGGCCAAAGGAGGCAACGCATGGACTACGGGATCATCGGCAAGATCGAGAAGGCCAAGCGCTACGCTCAAGAACGAGATCGCTTCCGTTTCAATGAATTCAATCTCACCTTCAGCGGCGATAACAACGACCATCGGGTGACGTTCGGTGAGAATGGTTTCCACTGCGATTGCGAATACTTCATTTTGCGTCACCGCTGCAGCCATACCATGGCCCTGGAGCAAGTGTTGGAGAAGATGCTGCCGGAAATGGCTGAGGCCTGACAACCGCATAGGTGATTTAACGGGCGAAGCCGAACTGGCTTCGCCCGTTTTTGTTTGCCGCAATGGTATAATCGCGAAAAGATAGCCCGGCGGGGCCGAAAAGCCCCGCCGTTTGCTTAGTCAACGGATGGAACGAATTGAGCTGATGTGATAATGAGATTTCCCGAAGCATCCTCAATTTCCACATTCGTTTCACGCGAAGCGGTTCCATCCGTTGACCCACTAAAGCGAGAAAGCCCATAAAGAAACGGCTCTCCCGACTTGAGCGGGATTATGGTCAAAAAGCGGTCAAGACGAGCAACCGAAAATGGTCAAAGTTGCGATAGCCAAAACCGCGCCGATTGAGCCATTTGATTTTTAGATTGACG
>Ga0075421_100000574_pt1 | contig 39036 bp, 35 predicted proteins | sample SoiMetdeltSBSDD5_FD_75292 | JGI IMG/M metagenome (GOLD analysis project Ga0075421, IMG submission 75292) | Bulk soil microbial communities from a Populus tree surrounding site in Tennessee, USA - Soil MetaG P. deltoides SBSDD5 | ecosystem: Environmental > Terrestrial > Soil > Tree plantation... | reverse complement strand
GCCGAGGGTCGTCGAGGCGAAGCGCCGCTTCGATCCTGACTCGATCCTCGCCCCGGGCTTCATCCAATACCCCGGACCAGGATCCGCATAGCGCACGGCCCCGACTCCCCGTGCGGCGTCGAGGCCGAGCTCGTGGGCTGGCGACCTAGCCGCCGTCGGCGAGCAGCTCGCCCGGACAGCCGGCGGTCGCGGCGGTCGCCGGTAGCCGTCCGAGGCGGAGCCGGTAGAGGTGGTAGTCCTCGCTCGGCTGGATCGCCCCGCTCGTCGCCCCGGCGGAATCCAGCTCCTCCCACGGCGGCAGCGCGCGGTTGATGACGAGGACGACGTCGCGGCCCTCGTTGCGCGCCAGCTCGCGCGCGGCGCAACGCACCTCGGGCTCGGCGAGCTCGCGCTGGCGCGGGCCCCAGTCAGGGTGGGTGACGAAGACCTTCCGCGACGGCGAATAGAGCGGGCGCCCGAGGTAGAGCGCCACGGTGGCCGCGGGAGGCTCGCGGTGGCCGAAGAGCGGGTAGCGGTCGAGGCCCTCGCGTCGGACCAGCTCCGCGGTGGCGGCGCCGTTCGAGAACGGGTGGCGGAGGTCGACCCAGCTCGCGAGGCCTGCGGCTGCGCACTGGATCACGAGCAGGCCCAGGACGACGCGGGCGCGCCACGACCGCCGGTCGCCGAGCACGACCGTGCCGCCACCGAGCCAGAGCGCCGCCGCGAAGAGCAGCCAGAGGTGACCAACGTGGCGCATGGAGCCGGGAAGGAAGGTGTAGCCGAAGGCGAGCAGGCCGGCGGCGCCAACCGCGAAGACGGCGAGGGCCACCTTCGACCTCCGGAGGAGCACGATGGCGAGGACCAGGATCGACAGGCCGGCCGTCGCGTGCACGAGCGGCCAGGGGTCGAGGAGGTTGCGGTTCCAGAACGTGACCTCGGGCGGGAGCAGGGGGACGAAGGCCCGCCATGGGCTCGTCGACACTTGCTGGGCGACGACCGGGTGCCACACGAAGCGCCAGGGCTGCACCTTCGTTCCCGGCGCCTGGTCGAGCTGGACGAGCCCGGCGATGGCGCCGGCGCCGGCGAAGAACAGTCCTCCGGCAAGGGCCAGCCGGGAGAGAGGAGGCAACTCATGGCGGCGCTGCCAGCGATCGACCAGCCATCCCGTCGCCACGGCGGCGGCGAGGATCATGCCGTAGACCGTCGTCTGGCAGAGCAGGCCCAGCGCCGCGCCGAAGGCGAGCGGCCGCCCGCGGCGGCGCGCGGCGAGACACGAGAGCCAGAGGAGCAGGGCGCCCAGCGCGTAGGAGCGGCTGATCACGGCGTATTCGTAGAACGGGAAGTAGCCGAACACGAAGAGCGCGCGTTCGCGGCGGCCGAGGGGCGCCCAGCGGGCGAACGCGAAGGCCGCGGCGCCGGCGACGAGCAGGTGGGCGAGCTGCATCGCGCGCGGCGACGTCCAGACCTGCCTGAGCAGGTAGCAGAGCAGCGGAAACAGGTAGCCCGACCCTCCCCCGCGCGACATTCCGTCGAACAGCTCTCCCAGGGAGCGGCTCTCGAGCACGACGAGCCATTGCCAGGCCTCGTCCCGCCACAGCTCGTGGGCGAGCAGGCGAGGCACGGTGAGCGCCGTGAAGATGACGGTCACCGCCCAGGCGAAGCGGCGTCGGTCCGCCGCCGTTTCCTCGTTGCCGGCGTGGGCGGGGGTGAGCACGGTCAGCGGTGGCCGGTTCGCCGGCAGCTACGGCGCGTGCGGCGCCCGTGCCGACGCCGGCAACGGGTCTCCGTTGCCGCGGGCCGGCAGCAGGTCGAACAGTGGCGCGTAGCGCAGCGCCTGGTGGCGCCAGTCCCAATCCGCCTCCACCGTGGCGCGGGCAGCGCGGCCCATGCGCGCTCGCAGGTCGGGGTCGTCACGAAGCTGCGCCAGCCGGGCAGCCACGTCGTCCGCCTCGCGGCGCACGAGAAAGCCATTCACGCCGTCGCGGATCAGCTCCGGCATGTTGCCGACCGGGGTGGTGATCACCGGCAGCCCGCAGGCCGCCGCTTCGAGGCAGGGGTTGGGCGTGCCTTCGCTGCGGCTGGCGCAGACGTAGACGTCGATCGAGTGGTAGAAGTCGACCATCTCCGCCGCCGTGCGCCACCTCGCCTCGCGTGCGGCGAGGCAGAGCTCCGCCCCCGCCAGGGCGGCGGCGGGGGCGATGACCTCCTGCACCCCGCGATGCGTCGGCCCGTGATTGGTGAGGCTGCCGGCCCAGCCCACTCGGAGGCCCGTGGTGGCCGCGCGCGGATGCACCGGCGGCCGAAAGAAGGTCGTATCCACGCCGTTGGGTGTGTAGTGGATGGGGACGGAGAGCAGCGGTGCCAGCTCCTCGAGCAGCAACCTGTTGTTGACGAAGACGGCACGCGCCTCCGACAGCGTGGCGAGTGCCGGCGCGCGCCACGCTCCCTCGAGCTCGTAGTGACTGCAGACGCCGACCAGGAGGCGTTCCCGCCTGAGACGGAGCAGGGCGCGCAGATGCGGGAGCTCGTCGATCTGCAGCCAGTAGTAGAACAAGATCGCGTCGGCGGCCTCGAGGTCCTCGGCCGTGAGGTCCGCCTGGAACCGCTTCTCGAGGGCGTAGTGGTCGGCCAGCCCGCGAACGAGCGCATCGGTCTTGCGGTCGTGGGCCCAGCCGGGACGGTTGACGACGCAGAGGATGCGTCTCATTGCCACCAGACCACACAGTGCTCGGTGCGCGGCGACGATTCATCGAGCTCGTCGTCGCTGTGAGCGACGCGCAGGTCGCGCTGCGAAGGGAGCCGCAGCGAGTCGACGCGGAGCGAAGGGCGCCAGCCGTGCCATCCGTCGCGCTGCTCCTTGGCGTCGTAGCGCAGGTGCTCGTATTTCACCCGTGCGTGCTCGCGGCTGAGGAAGAGGTAGTGGCGCAGGCGGAAGCGCACTGGATAGTCGCGCCGGCCCGCAAACTGAACCGTGTGCCCGCCGGTGCCTACCAGGTCGACCGGCCCCGGCTGACGCTTCCATGCGCAGAGCCGGTGGAGCGGGGTCGCCGCGAACGGGTAGTACCAGCTCATGGTGTGCCGAAACTCGGCGTGATCGTGGTCGGGAGCCTCGCGGGTCGGCACGAAGGTGAACTCCGCGAAGTCGACTGCGTTGAAGCCCGCGGCGTCGACCGCCGCAAACGCCTCGCGAAGGGTCGGGTAGCCGGGAGGCGGCAGCGCGAACATGTCCGGATCCAGGTGCAGGAACCAGTCGGCATCCAGCTCCGCGGCCAGCTGCTCCTTGCGACGGAGGATCTCGCGCCAGCGGAACGTGCCGTCGCGCGGCAGGTCCTCCATTGCCAGCAGTCCGCGGCCCAAACGCTCGGAGGCGAGGGCCTTCGTGTCGTCGTTCGAGCCGTTGTCACACAGGTAGGCCTCGACCCCCTGCTCGCGCAGGTGGTCGAGGCAGCCGCCGATGAAGCGTGCCTCGTTGTATGCGGCGATGAGGGCGATGATCCGCATGGTCGCTCGTTTGGATTTGTGTGCAGCCAGCGCGCCGGACATGATAGCGGCTGGTCGAGAGGCGCGGCCTTGGGATCACCACTCGTCATCTGTGGCATGCACCGTTCCGGCACCTCGCTTGCCGCGAGCGTGCTGCGCCGCGCGGGGCTGCACCTCGGCGGCCGTTTGAACGGGCCGGGGCCGGGCAATCCACGCGGCCACTTCGAGGACCTCGACGTGTGGCGCTTGCACGACGAGATGCTGGCCGCCGCCGGGCACACTCCCCTCTCGCCGGGCGACGACTTCGAGCCACCGCGCGGCGACGGTTTCGAACGGCGCGCCGCGGCGCTCGTCGCGGCGCGTGCCGGCCAGCGCGCCTGGGGGTGGAAGGACCCCCGCACCTGCCTCTTCCTCGACTTCTGGGAGCCGCTGGTGCCCGAAGCCAGCTACCTCGTCCTCTACCGCCACCCCGTCGACGTCGTGCTGTCGTTGCTGCGCCGCAACACCGAGCCCGAGGTCCGCGACGACCCGCGGCTCGCGTTCCGGGCCTGGTCGGTGCACAACCGCCGGCTGCTCGCCTGGATCGACCGTCACCGCGAACGCTGCCTGGTGGCTCAGGCGCCGGCGATCGCCGGCGACCTCGAAGGGCTGGTGCGGCGTCTCGCCGATCGTTTCGAGCTTCCTCTCGACCCCGCGGGCGGGCGGTCGCTGTTCGTACCCGAGGAGCTCGCGCCTTCGGTGCCCGAGGCGCAACGTCCGCCGTGGGCACGCATCTTCCCGGAGGAGCTCGAGCTGTACGAGCGCCTGGAGGAGATCGCCGACCTCGCCGGACCGCCGGCACCGACCGAACCGCCCGTCGCAGGCGTGGAAGGCGAGCCGGAGCCGGATCCCTCCGCCGCGCGGGCGGTGCCGGAGCTGCGCCTGAGCGAGGCACTTCTCTATGACCTGCTCGAGGCGCGCGCGTTGCGCCGCCAGCAGAGGTCGGCGGTGGAAGCGTTCGCCAGCGCCCTCGAAGAGGAGCGCGCGCGGCTGGCGGTGACCCAGCGGGAGCTCGGCGAGGAGCAGGCGCGCCACCGGGATGCCGCGGCCCGCCGGGACGAGCTCGGCGGCACGCTGGCGACGATCGAACGGTCGCGCGCCTTCCGGCTGGTGTCCGGCTGGTGGCGCCTCGTCGGCCGCGTGCGCCGCCGCTAGGAGCTCAGGCGGGCGGCGGGAAGAGGAACGAGTCCGGGAGCAGATCGGAGAGCTTGCGCTCGAGGCGCTCGCCCTCGGTGTTGACGAGCAACAGCGGCACGTCCTCGACGAACTCGCGCAGCGTCTCGCGGCACATGCCGCAGGGCGCGGAAGGCGGCGAGGACGTGGTCACGACCACCACGGCGCGCGGCTGGCGCAGCCCCATCGCCACCGCCGACGTCATGGCGTTGCGCTCGGCGCAGATCGAGAGCCCGTAGGAGCGGTTCTCGACGTTGGGGGCGGCGACGATCGAGCCGTCCTCCATCAGCAGCGCCGCCCCGACCGCGAAGCGGCTGTAGGGCGAGTGAGCGTGCTCGCGGGCCCGCCAGGCGGCGGCGATGAGCGGTTCCCAGTCGACCACGTCCGCCATCCGGGCCCTACAGCAACTCCTCGACGGCGGCGCGCTCCTCGCGGAGCTCCTTCTCGGTGGCCGCCATCTTCCCGCGCGAGAACTCGTCGACGGCGAGCTCCTGGACGATCTCCCAGCTTCCGCCCGTGCAGGTGCACGGATAGGAGTAGACGACGCCCGGGGGGATCCCGTAACTGCCGTCCGCCGGGACCGCCATGCTCACCCAGTCGCCGTCGGCCGTGCCGTGCGCCCAGTCGCGGATGTGGTCGATCGCCGCCGAAGCGGCCGAGGCCGCCGACGACGCTCCACGTGCCTTGATGATCGCCGCGCCGCGCTGCTGCACGGTGGGGATGAACGTCTCGCGGTACCAGCTCTCGTCGACGAGCTCGCGCGCCGGCTTGCCGTCGATCGTGGAGTGGGCGATGTCGGGATACTGCGTCGCCGAGTGGTTGCCCCAGATCGTCATCCGCCGGATCGTCGTGGATGGGGCGCCCGTCTTCTCGGCGAGCTGGGAGAGCGCTCGGTTGTGGTCGAGGCGGGTCATGGCGGTGAACTGGCGAGGGTCGAGGTCGGGCGCGCTGCTCGCGGCGATCAGGCAGTTGGTGTTCGCGGGGTTGCCCACCACGAGCACCTTGACCTGGCGCGAGGCGTGATCGTTGATCGCCTTGCCCTGCGGCCCGAAGATCTGGCCGTTGGCGGAGAGCAGGTCCTTGCGCTCCATGCCGGGCCCGCGGGGACGGGCGCCCACCAGCATGCAGTAGTCGCTTCCCTCGAAGCCCTTGGCGAGGTCGGCGGTCGCCACGACACCCTGGAGGGTGGGGAAGGCGCAGTCGTTGAGCTCCATGACGACGCCCTGGAGGGCGCCGAGCGCGGGCTCGATCTCGATGAGGTGCAGGATCACCGGCTGGTCGGCGCCCAGCATGTCGCCGGCGGCGACGCGGAATGCGAGGGCGTAGCCGATGTTGCCGGCCGCCCCGGTGACGGCGACGCGGACGGGTGCTTTCATGGAGTCCTCCTGGCGTGGGGGGCCGTTCAACGTGGCGGGCTCGCCCCGACGGAGCCGTAGTCTAATCGGAAGAGCGTTGGAGTCTTCGTGCCCGACCCCCAGGAGGCAGGCCAGCAGGCGATGATGAAGCCTGGGCGAAGGCCGATACGCCCGGCACGGAGCACGCGGCGAGATGCGGCGGAGGACGAGGAAGTAGACCGGTCACCGCGAAGCAGGAGTCGGATACCCCGCTGCGTAGGGCGACCCGCCCATCGGGGTGGCACGGTTCAGCGCCGCTCCAGGCAGGCTGTGGGCTTGGAGGTGACGTCATGAACCAGGTGGACGATTTGGCGGTTACGGCCGGCGACGACCAAGCGATCTCTGGCGGGTGGCCGCGGGCCGGCATTCGCAAGATCCTCTTCGCGACCGACCTGTCGACGTGCTCGCGGCAGGCCTTTGCGCCGGCGGCGGCTCTCGCGCGCCGTTTCGAGGCCGAGCTGCACCTGTTCCATGCGGTCGTGCTCTTCGGGCAGGGACCCCATGAGCCGATGTTTTGCGAGCCAGCTTCCGACGAGGCGTACGCCGCAGCCGCCGGCGCTGCCGAGAAGAAGCTCGCAGCTCTCGCGGGCTCCTCTTGCGCCCAAGGGACGAAGCTCGTGACCGTCCAGAGGGCCGCGTTTGGCGCAGCTGCGGCGATTCTCGAATATGCCGAGGAGGCGGAGATCGACCTCGTGGTGATGGGCACGCACGGTCGTAGTGGCGCGGGAAGACTCCTGCTCGGAAGCGTCGCCGAGGAGGTCATGAGACGGGTTTCATTACCCGTGTTGGTGATGCGGGACCTCGGGGACGGGAAGAACCGGCCGCTGCCGCAAGTTCGCCACATCGTGGTGCCGGTCGACTACTCCCTGTCAGCGCACGAGGCCCTGCTCGCTGCCGGAGACGTTGCGATGCGCTACGGGGCGCGGCTGACGTTGCTCCACGTGATCGAGGAGCATGCCTGGGCCGAGGCGTACCGCGAATCGGTGCCGGCAGTCCTGCCGCCGAGACAGGAGCTGTCGAGGAGCACCGAGTTGAGGTTGCGGGTGGGGGCCAGGATGCTCCCGTGCGGTGTGCCTTACGACCTCGAGATCCTTCGTGGCGAGCCCGCCGTCGAGATCGTGGCTTTCGCCGAGCGAACCGGCGCCGACCTGATCGTCATGTCGAGTCGCGGGCTGAGGGGAATCGAACGGTTGGTCTTCGGCAGCACCGCCGAGTCGGTGATCCGCAGCGCGGATCCCCCCGTAATGGTGCTGCACCCCGCCGTGCGTTCCGACGCACTTGCGCTGCGCGGCCGCGTCCTTGCAGGGGCTCAGCGTGCTACTGCATCGGCGTCGTAGGTGTGGCGCGAGCGCGCGACCTCCTCGGCGTGCGCTTCCACCCACGTCCAGACGCCGCAAACCGACTCGCCCAGGCTCAGCCCCAGCGGCGTGAGCTTGTAGTCGACACGGGGCGGCACCTCGGCGTAGACGCGGCGGGTCACCAGCCCATCCCGCTCGAGCTGGCGGAGGGTCTTGGTCAGCATCTTCTGGCTGACGCCGCCGACGGCTTCCCGTAGCCGGCTGAAGCGCAGCTCGTCCCCTCCCAGCGCTTCGATGACCAACAGCGTCCACTTGTCGGCGACGCGATCGAGGATCTCTCGGACCAGGCCTTCGGCCGCTGAAGGGTTGGTTTCCACAGGGTAAGTATGGAACATCCGGGTGCCTTCTTGCCGAAAGAGACCGGCGACCCTAGGCTACCGAGCATGACAGCCGATCCCACTCACCACCGGCGCCAGCTGGGCGCTAGCGGCCCCTCCGTCTTCCCGCTCGCCCTCGGCTGCATGGGCATGTCGGGCATGTATGGCCCCTCCGACGAAAGCGAAGGCATCGCCACGATTCACGCTGCGCTCGAACGTGGCGTCACGCTTCTCGACACCGGCGATTTCTACGGCGTCGGGCACAACGAGCTGCTCATCGGCCGCGCACTGCGAGACCGCCGCGACAGCGCTCTCCTCTCGGTGAAATTCGGGGCATTGCGCAGTCCTGACGGGGGGTGGCTGGGTGCCGATTCGCGGCCGGCGGCGGTGAAGAACTTCCTCGCCTACAGCCTGACCAGGCTAGGGGTCGACCACGTCGACATCTATCGCCCCGCGCGGCTCGACCCGGCGGTGCCAATCGAAGACACCGTGGGCGCGATCGCGGATCTGGTCAAGGCTGGCTACGTCCGCGCCATCGGCCTCTCGGAGGTCGGTCCCGAGACCATCCGCCGGGCACACGCGGTGCACCCGATCAGCGACCTGCAGATCGAGTACTCGCTGGTGAGCCGCGGCCCGGAGGAGAAGATCTTCCCGTTGCTCGCTGAGCTCGGCATCGGCGTCACCGCCTACGGTGTTCTCTCGCGCGGGTTGCTGGCGGGCTCCAGGCCGGCTGGCGCCGGTGACTTTCGCGCCTACCTGCCTCGCTTCGCTGGTGACAACCGCGCCCGGAATGATCGCTTGGTCGCGGCGCTGGATGAAGTGGCGGCGGGGAAAGGCGTTCGACCCGCGCAACTGGCCATCGCTTGGGCGCTCGCCAAGGGCGATCGCATCGTCCCCGTAGTTGGCGCTCGAACTCGTGCGCAGCTCGAGGAGTCGCTTCAGGCGTTGGAGATCGTGCTGGCACCGGGGGAGCTCGCGACCCTCGAGGAGGCCGTGCCGGCGGCCGCGGTCGCCGGCAACCGCTACGACGAGCACCAGATGCGCATCCTCGACAGCGAGCGGTAGAGCTATCGAGGGAAGGCGCTCTCGGGCGGCTCAGCGCTGCTCGCAGTGAGCCCTGCGTACGCAGGCCGGTACATCAGCGACTCGACCCACGCGCGCAGGTCCGCTGGTCGAGGCTCGGCTGCGAGATCCTGCTGGTACGCGACCTCGGCGACGGCCGTGGCGATGGCGGCCGAGACCGCGCGGATGTTCGCCAACGGAGGGTACATCCGGCCTATTGCCAGGTCCTCCTCGCCGACATTCTTGGCCAGGGTCTTGGCGGCCGCCATGAACATCTCGTCGGTGACGTGGCGCGCTTTGGCCGCTACCACGCCGAGGCCGACGCCGGGGAAGATGTAGACATTGTTGCCCTGCCCCGGCACGTAGGTCTTGCCGCGGCGGGTCACCGGGTCGAAGGGGCTGCCGCTGGCGAAGATGGCTCGGCCGTCGCTCCACGAATAGGCTTGCGCGGCCGAACACTCGGAGCTCGACGTCGGGTTGGAGAGAGCGAACACGATCGGCCGGTCGTTGAGCCGAGCCATGGCCTCGATCACCTCGCGGGTGAAGGCACTTCCCTGGCCCGAGACGCCGATGAGCGCGGTCGGCCGGATCGCCACGATGGCGGCGCCAAGGTCATTCAGCGGCCCGTGGTCGTGAGCGTAGGGGAGCTTGTGCTCAACGAGGTCCGTCCGACCGCGCACCACCAAGCCGCGCGAGTCGACGAACCAGCACCGACGGCGAGCGGCTTCCTCGCTCGCTCCCTCCTCGACCATGGCGGCGACGATCAGATCGGCGATGCCGATGCCGGCTTCGCCGGCGCCGAGGAAGAGCACGGCCTGGTCGTTCAGCGGTCGTCCCGTGACGCGCAAGGCCGATAGGAGGCCGGCAAGGGCGACAGCGGCGGTGCCCTGGATGTCGTCGTTGAAAGCGCAGGCTCGATGGCGATACTTCTGCAGCAGGCGAAATGCGTTGGCATTGCCGAAGTCTTCGAACTGGATGATGGCGTGCGGGAACCGAGCTTGGAGTGAGACGACGAGCTCCTCGATCAGCGCGTCGTAGGCCTCGCCACGGAGCCGCCGCTGGGGGAGCCCGATGTAGAGCGGATCAGCGAGCAGGCCCTCGTTGTTGGTGCCGACGTCTATGGCGATCGGCAGGCAGCGCCCGGGGTGGATGCCGGCGCAGGCGGTGTACAAGGAGAGTTTGCCCACCGGGATGCCCATGCCCTGGGCGCCGAGGTCTCCCAGGCCCAGGATGCGCTCGCCATCGGTGACGACGATCACTTGGACGTCGTCGACCGGCCAGTTCTCGAGCAGCGACAGCACACGACCCCGATCTTCGGCTGAAACGTAGATGCCACGAGGCCGGCTGAAGATCCGGCCGTAGACCTGGCACGCTTCGCCGACCGTGGGCGTGTAGATGATGGGCATCATCTCCTCCAGGTGGTCGGCGAGCACGCGGTAGAACAGCGTCTCGTTGCGATCCTGGAGGCTGGTCATGAAGAGGAACTTCTCGAGGGCAGTGGCCTTGAGGCGGAAGTTGCCGATGATCCGGCTGAGCTGTTCCTCGATGGTGAGCTGGCGCGGCGGCAGTAGCCCGCGCAGGTGCAGGGCCTCGCGCTCCGCGTCGGTGAACGCGGTGCCCTTGTTCAGGGCCGGGTCGTGCAGCAGGTCGAGGCCGGTAGGAGTCCGCTTCACATGGTGGCCTGCGATCGGTCGTGAGCCCCTGGTGACCCTCAGCGCCGCATGCGGCGGTCGAGCCCGCGCACGAAGGCGTAGAGGCCGCAGCAGCCCGCGAAGAGGATACCGGAGACGATCGCTGCCGGCAGGGCAGTCTCGCGATGCCCGGCAAGGAATGCCTCGAGCGCCGCGGTGAGCAGCCAGACCTGGACGATGAGCAGGACAGGCAGGAGGGCGAGCGCGCCATCGATGGCGGTCAGCTCGCGGCGCTGAGGCGGGTAGAGCGGCCCTCTTGGTCTCAAGCGCGAGCCTCCCCGCCCCCGTCGACATCTATCCCGACCGCCACCAGCAGGTCACCGCGTCGCTGCAGCCGGACGCGCGGCAGCGGCCGGGGCGGCGGCCCCTGGAGCACGCGGCCGTCCTCCACGGCGAAGAAGCCGTGATGGCAGGGGCAGGCGAGGCGCCTCGACTCACTGGCGTAGTAGACCGCGCAGGACAGGTGAGTGCACTTCTGGCTGTATGCAGCCCAGCGGTCCTCTGCGTAGCGCACCAGCAGGCAGTGGTCGTCCGGCCCGGGATAGGCGAACACCTTCACGCCGCCGACCGGTAGCTCAGAGAGGCGCGCCACCGGAACCGCTGGCGGCCGCGGCGCCGGCCGGCTGAAGAGACTCTTGGCGAGGAGCCAGAGGTTGCCGGCGAACATGCCGAGGCTCGTCAGCACCAGGAACTTCGCAAACTGGCGCCGGCCGACGTAGCGTTCGTCGGCGGCGAACACCGACATCTCCTCTCGCCAGAGCGGTTCGCGCTCCTCGTCGCCCCTCATGCCTCCTCCCACATGAAGTCGACCACGTCCACCCGCACCTCGCTGGCGCCCGGCGGCACCATGTAGAAGACCTTGGTGGTCACCCGTTCGTTACCGAACCAGAAGACATTGCTGGGTACCTCGCGGCGGTCGCGGGCGATGGTCTCGGGTGCAACGTAGGCGAGGGCTTGGCTGGGGCAGACCGTTGCGCACATCGGCCGTCCACCGGCGGAGGTGCGGTCGTAGCACATGTCGCACTTCATCATCTGCTCGGCCGCGACCAGCATGCGGGGCACGCCGAACGGGCAGGCGAGGACGCAGTTGCTGCACGCCACGCAGCGCGGCTTGAGCGAGGAATGGACCACGCCATCGGCGCCCTTCTTGATCGCATCGGCAGGACAGACCTGCGCGCACGTCGGGTCGTCGCAGTGCATGCAGACGGTGGGCACGGTGGCGATGGAATTCCGGCGGTCGAGGTAGTCGACGTGGATCATCGGCACGCCGCGGTGGGTGTCGCACTCCGCGCAAGCGTTGACGCAAGCCTGGCAGCCGATGCAACGCGACGGATCGACGTAGAACTCGTAGCCGTGCATCACGAACCCCCCGCCTCGATGTCCGTGGATCGGCGGCTCATGTCGCTTCGACCCTCGGTTGGCGCCGGCGGGGCGACTCGACCGGCTTCTCCACGAGCGCTTCGCGGCCGACCCATTCCGGCGGCCCGTTCTCGCGTTGGAGCCGGCAAGCCGACACCTTGTATTCCGGGATCTTGCTGCGCGGATCGAGGGTACGGTGGGTCAGGCGATTGGCGCTGCGGCCCGCCGGCCAGTGGTAGGGGATGAACACGGTGTCGGGTCGGATCGTCGAGACCACCATGGCCTGGAGCGTCATCGAGTCGCGCCGCGTCTGCACGGTGACCCAGTTGCCGTCGAGGATCCCGAGCTCTGCCGCCAGTCGCGGGTGGATCTCCACCCGCGGGTGGGGGACCTGGTCGAGAAGCGGGCCGATCCGGCGCGTCTGCGTTCCCGAGAGGTACTGGCTGATGACGCGGCCCGTGGTCAGGTAGACGGGAAACTCCTCGCTCACCGGGTCTCCGCTCTCGCGGTACTCGGGCACTACGAAGTGCGCCAGGCCATCGGGATGGAAGAAGCGGTTCCCCTCGAAGAGACGGGGCGTCCCCGGGTGGTCCTCGCTCGGGCACGGCCAGAACACGCCGAGCTCGCGGTCGATCCTCTCGTAGGTGATCCCGTAGTAGTCGGCGACCCCGCCTCGCGACGCCTCGCGCAGCTCGTCGAAGATCTCGCGCGGCTGCCGGAAGGAGAACAGCTCGGGCCGGCCGAGGCGGCGTCCGAGCTCGCAGAGGATCTCGCTGTCGCACCGAGCCTCACCCGGCGGGTCGACGGCGCGCTGGATGTGGAGGACCCGCCCCTCGACGTTGCAGGTGACGCCTTCCTCTTCCTCCTGCAGGCTGCCGGCGAGCACGACGTCGGCATGGTGGGCCGTCTCGGAGAGGAAGAAGTCCGTGACGCAGAACAGCTCGAGCTTCTCGAGTGCCTCGCGGACGTAGCGCGCGTCCGGGAGCGACACCAGCGGGTTGAAGCAGATCGACAGCAACCCCTTGATCTCGCCGCGATGGATCGCCTCCATGATCTCCATCGCGCTGAGGCCGGTGCGCGGGATCTCGTCAGGCGAGACGCCCCAGACGCGCGCGACGTGTTCGCGTGCCGCGGGGTCTTCGATGGATCGCTGGCCGGGCAGCTGGTCGCATTTCTGCCCGTGCTCGCGCCCTCCCTGGCCGTTGCCCTGGCCGGTGATCATGGTGCAGCCGGCACCCGGGCGGCCGATGTTGCCGGTGGCCAGGGCCAGGTTGATGAGCGACAGGACGTTGTCCACGCCCTTGCTCTGGTGCTCGATGCCGCGCGCGTGCATCAGGACTGCGCGCCGGCTCTCGCCGATCCAGTGCGCGGCACGCTCGATCGCCTCCGGCGGTACCCCGGTGAGGCGGGCGGTCGACAGCGGGTCCCAGGGCTCGGCCGCCGCCTCCACCGCGGCGAAACCGCTGGTGTGGGCGTCGATGAAGGCACGGTCTTCCAGCCCGTTTCGGAGGATCACGTGTAGGAGCCCCAAGTGCAGGGCCACGTCGGTGCCCGGGCGGACCGGCAGGTAGAGGTCGGCGTTGCGCGTGATCGGGGTCATCCGCGGGTCGGAGACGATGAGGCGGCCCCCGTTGTCCCGCATGCGCCAGATGTAGTCGGTGGTGATGGGTGCGCACTCGGCGACGTTGGCGCCGGCGACGAACACGACCTCTGCCTCGGCGATGTCGCTCCACGGCATCGGCGAGCGGTCGACGCCGAAGGCGAGCTTGTAAGCGGTGCCGGCCGAGACCATGCACAAGCGGCCGTTGTAGTCGACATGGCGGGTGCCGACCGCCATCCGGGCCAGCTTGCCGACGAGGTAGGCCTTCTCGGTGGTGAGCGAAGCGCCGCCGTACACGGCCACGGCATCTTTGCCGTGTCGCTCCTGGATCGCCCGGAGGCGGTGCACGACCAGATCGAGTGCCTCGTCCCAGCCGGCGCGCCGGAAGCCGCCCTCCTCGCGAATCAGCGGATGGAGGAGGCGATCCGGATGGCCGCTCTGCAGGTAGCGGCGCACGCCCTTCGGGCAGAGCATGCCGCGGTTGAACGGAAACTCCTCCCAGGGCTCGAAGCCGACCACCTGGTTGTCCCGCACCTTGAGCTGGATGCCGCACTGCTGCCCGCAGAAGCAGCAGTGCGTCTTCACGAGGCGATCCGGGGGGTTGCTCGCCTGCTCCTCGTACCCTCCCGGCGGCGCGTAAGCGGGATGCGGCCCGTACCGGGCCACCAGCTCCTCGTACGGCAGCGGAGCCTTAGCCACCGCGGGCCTCCTCACGCATTCGTAGCTGGGCGCCGGCGAGCGATACCCGCTTGCACGGCGGGCAGAGGTCCTGCCAGCTCCCGCCGCTGCCGCCGAGGCCGTAGTCGAAGCCGAGCTCGCGCAGCGCCTGGCCGAGGTCCTCGCGGTGCAGGCGCGACGCGAAGCGTTCCCCGCAGCGCGCGCACAGGGCGCCCTCTCCCTCGTCGCCGGCGAGGTGGTAGAGCTTGACCCCGAGCTGCGCCGGGCGCTGGAAGATGTGGAAGAACTTGCCGAACGGCAGGAAGAGCAGCCCGGCGATCACCGTCACGGCGTGCATGATGGCGAGGAAGGAGTAGAAGCTCCCGCGCAACCAAAGCGTCGAGACGGTGAGAGCGAGCCCGGTGACGGAGATCGCGAAGAGCAGGATCAGCGGGAAGAAGTCGCGAGCGAAGTCCTGGACAGCGAGGGCGCCGCGGTCGCGCATGCGGCGCCAGAGCGCCAGGGCGATCCCGGCGAGCACGAGGATCGCGGAGACGTCGAGCCCGTGGAAGATGAGCCAGGCGAGGGCAGTGTTCAAGCGGAAGGATCCGGCGGCGAACCCGAAGACGTGGGTCACGTAGGTGAGCTGGTCGCCGGGGGCGGTGGTGAAGTGGATCCACCCGAACACCAACGGGAAGGTGATGGCGACCGCCAGCAGGCATCCCCAGAAGAGGAGCTGGTGCATCCACCACCGCTGCCGGGAGCGGCGCGCGATGAAGGTCTGCGCGAAGAGGTGCGTCCAGGCCGTGGCCAGCAAGAACCCGGCGCTGCGCAGCACGCCGCGACTCCGCACCAGCTGCCAGCCGCGCCGCCAGTAGATGCGGGTAGGTGGCTTCTGGATCCACACCGCATAGTGGTAGACGACGCCCCAGGTGGCGAAGATCACGGCGAAGGTGTAGACCACGAGCGCGGCGTCGAAGTGCTGCAGGTTGCGCGAGCCGACGACGATGGCTGCCACCAGCGCCGCGGTCCAGAAGGTGGCGATAGCGCCGGCGCGGACGCGGTCGGCGGTGCGCACCAGGTGCGGCGGCAGCACCAGCGCCCGCGCTTTCTCTTCGCGCAGGAAGGTGCGGCAGTCGAGCCACCAGAGGGCGAGCGAGGTGGCGGCGAGCAGCACGAAGCCCGGCCAGACGACACCCAGCCGGTCGCGGAAGAAGCCCAGCAGGAGTGGCGGGAAGAAGCCTCCGAGACCTCCCATCGCGCCGACCAGGCCAGCCACGATTCCGGCCCGTTCGGCGAAGCGTTCCCCGACCAGCTTGAAGACGGCGCCGTTCCCCAAGCCGAGCAGCGCAGCACAGCCGAGCGCGCCGACGGTGAAGGGGACCATCGCCGTCCAGGCGAGGAGCAGGGCGAAGGGAATGACGCCGAGGAAGACGCCGGCCAGCACGCGGGCCCCGCCGAGGCGATCGGAGAGCCAGCCACCCACGGGGCGCGCCACGGTAGCGAGCACCACGAAGCCGGCCGCGCGCAGGCCAGCCTCGGCCGGGGTCAGCCCGAACTCATCGCGCAGCAGCGTTGGCAGGTAGATGCCGAACGCCACGAAGCCGCCAAAGGTCAGGAAGTAGAAGAGGGCCAGCACCCAGGCGAGTGGCTCGCGCGCGATCACGCGGCCGAGAGCCGCCAGCCCCTGGGGTTTGCCGAGCGACGGTGGGTTGCGCGCCAGCACCACCCAGGTCGCCGTCCAGACCACGAGGAGCACGGCCATGCCATGGAACAGCGACCGGACACCGAATGCCGCGGCCACCAGCGGCGCGAAGAAGACCGCCAGCGATTGACCGACGTTGCCGGCGCCGTAGATTCCCAGCGCCAGCCCCTGACGGGCAGGCGGGGTCCAGCGCGAGACGAAGCCGACGCCGACCGAGAATGAGGCCCCTGCCAAGCCGAGCACGAAGCCGGCAGCGAGAAGCTGCTCGAAGCTGCTCGCCATGGGTACCAGCAGGCACGCCCCGGCGACCACCAGCTGGAGGATGGCAATCACCGCGCGGCCGCCGAAGCGGTCACCGAGTGCGCCCATGGGCAGCCGCGCCAGCGATCCGAGCAGCACCGGCGTGGCGATCAGCAGCCCGGTCGCGGTGTCCGAGAGACCGAGCGATTCCCGGAAGCGCGGTGCGAGGGCGCCGATCAGGCCCCAGGCGGCGAAGCAGACCGCAAACGAGAGCGTGGCGAGCGCGAGCTGCCGATCGGTGGCGTCGTTGGCATTCTCGCGGTTCGATGGCTCCGTCACGCTCGCTCCTCCCTCACCAGCCTATTGCCCCGGGTGCGGTTTCAGTGATGCCCACGCCAGGGCGCGACTCAGGTCGACCGTGACAATCACCTGCTCGAAGAAGGCGGCGTTGAGCACACCGTCGTGTGTATGGCAGGCAGCCGACAGTCGTGGCGAGCGAGGGACTGAGTAGCGTGAGGCCGCCGCCAGTATCGAATAGCAAGCGTGCTCCCACTGGTGAAGTGGTCTCCACGTAGCGGAGCTTGCCGACGTAGGGGCGAAGGACCAGAGCCACTGGCGACCGATGCGCTGGCTGAAACGAGCTACCGCAACCAGCCAAGACAACGGCTACGGCGATTGAGGCGTTGCGGATTCGCAAGTGTTGCCTCGACGACTAACGGCGCATGAGCTCTGCGTTGTCCGAGCGACAAGAGGCGTGGTGAACACGACCTGCCGAGTGGTGATGTCGGTGGCGACTTCAGGGCCCGAGAGCTCCCTCACGCCCGTTCCTCCAGCTGAGCCTATTACCCCGGCGTGCAAAGCCTTCCCACCCGATGGGGTGGGGTGAGCCGGCCCTTGCCGGGTCACTCTTGGCGTGGAGGTGCAAAATGGATATCCGCAAGATCCTCTATGCGACCGATCTCTCGGCCTGTTCGCGGCAAGCGTTCGCGCCAGCGACGTCGATCGCTCGGCGGTGCGATGCCGAGCTGCATGTCTTCCACGCAGTGCTGCTTCACGGCCAGGAGCCGTACGAGCCGCTGATGTTCTACTCGCCACCGTCCGAAGAGGCGTACGCGGCTGCCACGGCGGCCGCCGAGAAGAAGCTCACGGCGCTCGCGCGGTCTTCGTTCGCGGCAGGCGTGCGGATGGTCGTGGCGCAGCGGGTCGCTCTCCGCCCCGCGGCGGCAATCCTCGAGTATGCCGAGAAAGAAGGGATGGACATGATCGTCATCGGCACGCACGGCCGTAGCGGCGCCGGCCGGCTGTTGCTCGGCAGCGTGGCCGAGGAGGTCATGAGGCAGGCCTCATGTCCGGTGCTCGTCATGCGGCAGCTCGAGGACGGTAAGAACCGGCCGGTGCCGCTGGTACGCCACATCGTCGTACCGGTCGACTTCTCGCTGCCGGCCCAGGAGGCCCTGCTCGCAGCCGGCGACATCGCGTTGCGCTACGGGGCCCGGCTCACCCTGCTCCACGTGATCGAGGAGCGGATCTGGGCCGAGGCGTATCCCGAGCCCGCCGCCGCACGGGCGGCGCACGCGGCGGTCCCGCGCGAGCGCGTGACCGCGCGGGCCGAGCATAGGCTGCGGGGCGCCGCCGGCATGCTGCCAAAGGGTGTGCCCTTCGACATCCTCCTACGCGGAGGCGATCCGGCGACCGAGATCGTGGCTTTCGCCGAGCACACCGGCGCTGACCTGGTGGTGATGGCGAGCCGCGGCCTCACGGGAATCGACCGCCTGATGTTCGGCAGCACGGCCGAGGAGGTCGTGCGCAACGCGGATGCCCCGGTGCTGGTGGTGCATCCCAGGGGCGACGCGCCGGCGCATCCGCTCCCCGGCAGGACCATGGAGTCGGTGACTCCGCGAGCCTGACGGCTCGAGGTGGGCCGTCAGGCCCGCGGGTCCCGTGTCGCGAGGAAGCGGCGGAGCCTGGGAAAGAAGAGGTCGCGTCGCTCGAGGTAGACGACGTGCACCGACTCTGGCACGAGCGATGGCGGCGATCGAGGACTCGGGCGGCTCCAGACCAGCAATGATCTCGCCGTGCGTTACCCAGGGCGCTCGTGCCGCGATCCCTTGCTGCCGAGCTCTCGATGCGACCGTCCCCGTGTTCCCGCTCGCCCGCGGTCGGCGGCCCCACCCAGATGGGTGGGGCCGAGCCGCCTGCCAGCATCGATGATCTTCGCGGGCGATTCGCCGGGAGAGGAGAATCATCTTGCGCACGATCATCGAGCCCTTCCGCATCAAGACAGTCGAGCCGCTTCCGCGTGTCACGCCGGCGGAGCGCCGCCGCAAGATCGCCGAGGCCGGGTACAACCCCTTCCGTTTGCGCGCCGAGGACGTGCTGATCGACTTGCTCACCGACTCCGGGAGCTGCGCGATGAGCACACGCCAGTGGGCGGCGATGATGCAGGCCGACGAGTCGTACGCCGGCAGCGCCAGCTTCTTCCGTTTCGAGGCAGCCGTGCGGCGACTCTTCGGCCACCGTCACGTGATCCCCGCGCACCAGGGGCGCGCCGCCGAGCGCCTACTCTGCCAGGCGGTGCTGCGGCCGGGAGACGTCGTGCCGGGGAACACCCACTTCGACACCACGCGCGCCAACATCGAGGCCTCGGGGGCCGTCGCCCTCGACCTGCCGGTGGCGGGTGCCTCCGACCCTCGGACCGACCTGCCGTTCAAGGGGGATGTCGATGTCCCCGCGCTGAGCGCGGCGCTCGACCGGCACCGCGGCCACGTTCCCTTCGTCCTGATGACCGTCACCAACAACTCGGCGGGGGGGCAGCCGGTGAGCCTCGCCAACCTGCGCGCCGCGCACGAGCTCTGTCGCGTCCACGGTGTGCCGCTGCTCCTCGACGCGGCCCGCTTCGCCGAGAACGCCTGGCTGATCAAGCTGCGCGAGCCGGCTTACCGCGACGAGTCGGCCTTCGCCATCGCTCGCCAGATGTTCGCGCTCTCCGACGGAGCCCTGATGAGCATGAAGAAGGACGGCCTGGCGAACATGGGCGGGGTCGTCTCGCTCGATTCCGACGCCTGGGCCGAGCGGGTGCGCAACCTGCTGATCCTCACCGAGGGATTCCCGACGTACGGCGGCCTCGCCGGCCGCGACCTCGACGCGCTCGCCGTGGGCATCGAGGAAGTGCTCGACGAGGAGTACCTCCGCTATCGCATCGCCTCGACCGCCTATCTCGGCGAGCACTTGGCGGCCGCTGGAGTGCCGGTGGTGCAGCCCTTCGGAGGCCACGCCGTCTACCTCGACGGTCGCGCCTTCTGCTCGCACTTGAGCGACGAGGAGCTGCCCGGCTGGTCGCTCTCCGTGGCGCTCTACACCGAGCTCGGCATCCGCGCCTGCGAGGTGGGCAACGTGATGAAGGGCCGCCCAGACCCGGCGACCGGGGAGTGGCGCTGGCCGGCGCTCGACCTCGTGCGCCTCGCCATCCCGCGGCGCGTCTACACGCAGAGCCACATCGACTACGTCGTCGAAGGTGTCGTCGACCTTTACGCCCGCCGTCGCGGGATCGATGGGCTCCGTTTCGTGTATCGACCGGAAGTGCTGCCGCACTTCACCGCGGTGCTGGCGCGCAGCGGTGCGGAGACCGGTGAGGCTGGCCCCGAGCCCGAGGCCTGCACCGTGGCGGTGGGCTGAGCGGTGAGGCCAGGCGTGGCGAGGCCGCTCGATCCGCTGTTCTCTCCGCGCTCGATCGCCGTCGTCGGCGCGTCCCGCGACCGCCGGTCGCTGAGCTGGGCGCTGTTGCACAACCTCGTCACCGAGGGCTTCACCGGGCCGGTGTACCCGGTCAATCCCGGCGCTCGCTCGATCCACTCGCTGCCCTGCTATCCCTCGGTGGCTGCCCTGCCCGAGCCGCCGGACCTGGCGGTGATCGTGGTGCCCGCAGCAGCGGTCCCGTCGGTCGCGGACGAATGCCTGGCGGCCGGCGCGCGCGGCCTGGTAGTGATCTCGGCCGGCTTCTCGGAGACCGGCGAGGAGGGCCGGGCCATCGAGCACGCGCTACGCGGGCGGGTACGGTCCGCGGGCGCGCGCATGATCGGCCCCAACTGCATGGGCATCATCAACACCGACCCCGCGGTGGCGATGAACGCCACCTTCGCGCCGGTGGCGCCGCGGGCGGGCAGCGTCGGCTTCGTCAGCCAGTCGGGGGCGCTCGGACTGGCCATCCTCAGCGTCGCCGCGGAGCTGGGCATCGGCCTCACGCAGTTCGCATCGATGGGCAACAAGGCGGACGTCTCGGGCAACGACCTCCTCGAGCACTGGGAGCACGACGCGGCGACCCGCGTGATCTGCATGTACCTCGAGTCCTTCGGCAACCCGCGGCGGTTCCTGGAGATCGCTCGCCGCGTCGCAAGGCGCAAGCCGATCCTGATGGTCAAGTCCGGCCGCACGGCCGAGGGCGCACTGGCTGCGTCGAGCCACACAGGCGCCCTTGCCGGCTCCGATCGCGCGGTCTCGGCTCTCCTGGGGCAGGCCGGGGTGATCCGTGTCGACAGCATGGAGGAGCTCTTCGATACTGCGAGGGCGCTGGATCGCTGCGCGCTGCCCAATGGCAGACGAGTGGGCATCGTCACCAACGCCGGCGGGCCGGCCATCATGGCTACCGACGCGCTGGTCGCCCAGGGCCTCACCGTCGCTCCACTTGCCAAGACGACGCAGGAGCGCCTGGTCGCGCTGCTTCCCGCGGCGGCGAGCGTGGGCAACCCGGTCGACATGATCGCCTCCGCTGAGGCACCCGACTACCGAGCCGTGCTCGCCGAGGTCCTTGCCGATCCGGGTGTCGATCTCGCCCTCGCCATCCACGTGACCCCGCGGGTCGGGGACCCGACCGAGGTGCTGCAGGCGGTGACGACCGCAGCGTCTGGCGCTGCCGGCAAGCCGGTGCTCGCGGTGATGATGGCCGAGGGGGCCTTCTACGCCGCCAGCGCTCGCCGGCCATCGCTGCTTCCCGTGTACCGCTTTCCGGAGTCGGCGGTAAGGGCGCTGGGTCACCTCTGCCGCTACGCCGAGTGGCGGCGGCAGGCGCCGGACGGTCCCTCCCCGGAGCTTTCGGTGGATGACGCGCGGGTCGAACGGCTGCTGGCTGATGCCACGCCGGGCTACCTGCCCGTCGAGCAGGCCATGGAGCTGATGGCGGCCCACGGCATCCCGGTGGCACGCTGGCGCCGCGCTAGCACCGTGGAGGGGGTAGCGCCGGCCGCCGCCGAGATCGGCTATCCGGTGGTGCTCAAAGCCGTCGGTCAGGCCCTGGTGCACAAGAGCGAGCTGGGAGCGGTGGCCGTCGACTTGCGGCAGCCCGAGGAGCTCGCTGCCGCCCTGGCCGAGATCGAGAAGCGCCTCGCCGCGGCCGGCGTCGAGGCGGACGGCTACCTCGTCCAGGAGCTGAGGCGCGGCGGGCAGGAGGTGATCTTCGGCGTCTCCATCGACCCGCGCTTCGGGCCTCTGCTCCTCTTCGGCGCCGGCGGCAAGTACGTCGAGGTGCTCGATGACGTCCAGGTCGCCCTGCCTCCGCTCTCCCCTGCCGACGCCGCACGGCTCGTCCGCGGCATTCGCAGCTTCCCGCTGCTCGCCGGCGTCCGGGGCGAGGCTCCCGCCGACCTGGCGGCGCTCGAGGACGTGCTGCTCCGGCTCTCGCAGCTCGTGACGCGTCATCCGCGCATCCAGGAGCTCGACATCAATCCCTTCCTCGCAGCGCCGGAGGGCGGCGAGCCCGCGGCCCTCGACGTTCGCGTGCGGGTGGGCTGATGTTCATCACGCGGCCCTCCAGCGCATGCAACTGGGGGGCGGCGTGTGGTGGCGCATTGGTCCAGCACGCGGAGGGCCGGTGAGCACCCACCCAGTGCCGGTCCGCGTGGCGGTGGTGGGGACGGGGCACGTCGGGGCGACCTTCGCCTACGCGATGCTGCTCTCCGGCCTCGCCGCCGAGATCGTGCTCGTCGACACGGACCGTGGGCGCGCCGAGGGGGAGGCGATGGACCTCAACCACGCCGTCCCCTTCTCGCACCCGACGCGCATCTGGGCTGGCGAGCTCGCCGACTGTGCCGGGGCGGCGATAACCGTGCTCGCCGCCGGCGTGGCGCAGCGGCCGGGCGAGACACGGCTCGACCTCGTCCAGCGCAACGCGGCGATCTTCCGGCAGGTTGTGCCGGAGCTGGGGCGCCTCAACCCGGAGGGTATCCTGCTCGTGGCCACCAACCCGGTCGACGCCCTCACCTGGGCGAGCTGGCGCCTCTCGGGGCTACCGCCGGCCCGGGTGATCGGCTCCGGCACCATCCTCGACACCGCTCGCTTCCGCTACCTGCTCGGCCGGCGCTTCGGCGTCGACCCGCACAGCATCCATGCCTTCATCGCGGGCGAGCACGGCGACAGCGAGGTGCCGGTCTGGTCGCTGGCCAACATCGCCGGCGTGCGCTTGCCCGACTACTGCGCCGCGCAGAGCATGGCCTACGAGCAGGCAGAGCTCGATGCGCTGTTTCGCGACACCCGCGACGCCGCCTACCGCATCATCGAGCGCAAGGGAGCCACTTACTACGCCGTGGCCGCCGGGCTGATGCGGATCGTCGAGGCGGTCCTGCGCGACCAACAGACGGTGCTCTCGGTCTCTTCGCTGCAGGACGGTCCCCATGGGCTGTCCAACGTCTGTCTGTCGCTGCCCTCGGTTGTGGGTAGCGGCGGCGTCGAGCGCGTGCTGGTGCTCGACCTCGACCCCGGCGAGCAGCAGGCTCTCCACCGCTCGGCAACGCTGCTGCGCGAGTTGCAGGAGAGGCTCGCATTGTGAGCTACCCATCCACGTGCGGCCCCTGGTGCGCACCTTCATGCCAACGGGCAAGACGGGCGACTCCGTCCCCGCGCGTGGGTCGCCGGGCGACCACGATGGAGTCTCAGGCCGCCCGGTCTTCCGCCGCCAGCGACCGCAAGCGCCGGTCGAACCGGCGGGCAAAGACGTGCTTCATGGCCTGGAGCTTGAGCGCCTGCCACGGGTAGCGCCGGTTCGAGAAGCTGCCGCACTCCTCGGGCAGCATCACCAGGGAGACGTGGACGTTGGGCGCGCAGCCGATCGGTAACCCTGCCTCCATGCAGGCCTCGTAGAGGCGCCTGAAGACGGGGACGAGCTCCTCGGTCTGCGGCGGGTCCTCGTCCTCGAGGTCGGTCCCTACGAGCGGCCGGAAGACGCAAACCGTGGGAATGGCGCCGACTGAGGTGATCCAGTCGATGGCGGCGATCGAGGACTCGGGCGGCTCGAGCCCGGCGATGATCTCGCCGTTGGTGACCCATGGCTCGTGCCGTGGTCCCTTCGCGCCGAGCGCGGCGCAGTAGCGGATCGCTTCGAGGTAGAACTCCAGCCCGTACTCCTCGTGCTTGCCGGGACAAATCTCACGGAAGCGCGCCGGGTCGAAGATCTCGAAGCAGAAGGAGACCCGGTTCACCCCCATCGCGCGCAGCCCGTCGTAGCGGCGCAGGTCGCGGTGCGGCGGCGTCTGCACCCCGACGAGCAGCCCGAGCTCGCGCTTGATGCGCGCGATGTAGGGCTCGAGGATGTCGAGGTAGGTGTCGCCGTCGTAGTGGCCGGTGTTGAAATCGACGTAGGTGATCCCCGAGCCGTCGCGCGCCGCGCGCACCACCCGCAGCACTTCGTCGACCGACTTCTCGTCCACGTCGTCGACCCCGAGGTTGAGGCCCACCGAGCAGAACTTGCAATTGACCTTCAGGGGCTTCTGCGTCCAGTATTCGCAGACCTTCGCCTGGTAGATGCCGAGGTAGGTGCCCTGCAAGGTGCCGATGCGGGTCATCGGCTTGCCAGAGGGGAGGGTCTCGTCGTACCAGCCCGGGCGCGGCGACAGCTCGATGGGCACCACCGGCTCGCCGTCGCGCCAGATCCAGTAAGTGCCCTCGCCGCTGCGGTGGAGCAGGTACGGTGAGCGCTGCGCGAAGGGCTCGGACACCGGCACGTTCGTCCACAGGCCGCCGGGGAGGATCGCCTCGAGGCCGCTGCCGAGCCCGGCGCGGGTGCGGAGTATGGGTCGACCGCCGTCGTCGCTGACCAGGCAGGAGTCGTCGAGGCGGATTCCGCGGCAGTAGAGGTCGAGCTTGAGCAGCGCAGGATGGTGGCGGAGCTGTGCGGTATCCATCAGTCGGGCCTCGCTTGGTGGTTGCGGATCCTCGCGACGCTATGGGCGGAACACCCAGGCCGCGTATGACCGCCGTCAGGCTCACCCCCCCTGCGACGCCGCTCGCCTCTCACGTCGTCACTGTGGCCATCACCAGGTCTTCCGCACGCGGGAAGAGCACATTGTTCTCGAGATGGATGTGCATGTGGGTGTCTGCCTCCAGCTCGGCGAGCATCTGGTACAGCCCGCGGAAGCTGTTGCATGCGCTCTCGGAGACCGCAAAGCCGCCCGTCAGCGTGCGGAGCGAGCGCAGCATGGTGGCTACCTCTTCGTGCTCGTGCTCCATGGCGTGGACGGGAGCGTCGATCGGCAGCTCCAGTGCGTCGCCCCCGTCGCTCGCCAGCCGCACGATCAGCGGGAAGAGAACCTCCTCCTCCTTTTCCATGTGCGAGGTCAGCTCGACGCTCAGCTGCTCCACCAGCTCGCGAACTGCAAGCAGCGCCGGTACGTCGCCGCCATGCCGGTGCGCCACCTTCGCCGCCAGCTCGCGCAGGACGGGGAGATCACGCCGCAGGGTCTCGTGGTAGCGGCCCAAGATGTGCGCGACGAGCTCGGTCAAGGGCAGTGCGCCCCAATCGCGCTCCGGCCGTGGGCCTTCGGCCGCCGCCTGAACCTCGGCGAGGACGCCGGCCTCCTGCAAGCCGAGCTCGACGCAGGCCGCCGCGAGGGAACGCTTGCCGCCGCAGCAGAAGTCGATGCGATGGCGCTGGAAGACCTTGATGGTGGCGGGATGCTGTCGGGCGATGGCAGCGACGTGGGTGTCAGAGCTCATGGCGGGCATTGGTTCGCTCCTCTCGGTGTGTCGACGCCCAGGTTGCCATCCGCCGGGTGGTCGCGCGCCACCCGGATGCCCGGAGGCGCCCCACCCCGCGGGGCGGTGCCTGGAAGCTCCCCGGTGCCTACGATGGGGACGATGTGCGACGACGGCACCGCCCTCGCGGGCCTCGCTGCTCGCGCCCGCGGGGCGCTTGTCGCTATCGCTCGCGCGCGCCGCGTGGCACGTGGCGAGGCCCTCCTGGTCCACCTGCTCGTTGCCGCCCACCCGTGCGCGGGAGCAGTCCACCCGAGCGGGCGGCGCCTGGTTCCCCTTCGTGCCCTAGCGTCGAGGCGACAGTCCTAGAGAGGAGGCGGCGATGAACATGGAGATCAGCTTTCCCGGCGGCCTCGCGGTCGACGCCCACTACCACGGCTTCATCATTCCGACCGATCAGCCAGCGCATGCCGGTGGCACCGGCTCGGCACCGGCGCCGTTCGACCTCTTCCTGGCCTCGATCGGGACGTGCGCGGGGCTCTTCGCTTTGCGGTTCTGCCAGCAGCGTGGGATCGACACCACGGGCCTTGGAGTTTCGCTGGCCGGGGAGCGGGAGGAGGACCATGGCCTCGTGTCCATCCTTCGTCTCGAGGTCCGCCTTCCCGATGCGTTTCCCGAGAAGTACCGCGCCGCCATCGTGCACGCAGTCGAGCAGTGCACCGTCAAGCGCCACATCCTGCACCCGCCTGTATTCGAGGTGACAGTCGCCGACGCCTTGGCGCTCAGCCCGATCTAGTCGGGGTGCCGTGGCAGCTTGGAGGCACTCCATGCGAAACCCGGACGTGTTGGTAGTTGGAGCGGGCCCGGTCGGCATGTTCGCTGCTCTCTCGATGGCCCGCGCTGGCGTTGCTGTCGAGGTGATCGACGAGCAGGTGCGGCCCGCGGGACACAGCTACGCGGTGGGGCTCCACCCGGGATCGGTGCTGCTGCTCGACCAGCTGGGCGTGCTCGACCACCTCTTGCCTCATGGCCAGCGAATCGATGGCGTGGTGCTTCGCGTCGAGGGCAAGGGATCCCGCGTGCCGCTCGCCGGCCTCACCGGCGGTCGCTCCTTCGGCCTCTCGGTGCCCCAAGCCCGTCTCGAGGGGGCGTTGCAGAACGCCCTCCGGCAGCGCCATGTGAAGGTGCACTGGGATCACCGGCTGGCCAACCTCGATCCAGATCAGGACCCCCCGGAGGCGACTGTGGAGCGTCTCGGCAGGGACGGCAGCGGCTACGGTTATTCCGTCAACGTGACCGTTGTCGATCGGACCCAAGTGTTGCGCCCGCGCTTCGTGATCGGCGCCGACGGCCACCGCTCGGCGGTAGCTGCGCGACTCGGCATCGCCGCCGAACCGCGACGCCCGGCGCAGGTCTTTGCCGCCTTCGAGGTGCAGCTCGGCGACGCCATCAGCAGCAACGACATGCAGATTCTCCTCGGCCGCGAAACCGTCGACGCCATCTGGCCGCTGCCCGATGGGTGGTTCCGTTGCACCTTCGAGCTCCGCGACCCGCGAATCGTCGGGCCGGAGCGTTTCAAGGACCGCGCCGTCTGGTCGATGGCCACCCCCGAGCTGGCGGAGCTGCTCGCGCGCCTGCTAGCCGAACGCGCGCCCTGGCTGCCCGCGCCGCGCCAGGTCGGGTGGAGCGCGGTAACCCGCTTCGAGCGCCGTGTGGCCCCGAGCTGGGGCCGCGGCAGGACCTGGCTGGTCGGGGACGCCGCCCACCTCGCCTCGCCGCTCGCGGCCCACAGCCTCAACCGGGGGCTGAGCGAGGCAGGCGCCCTCTCTGCCTCGATCGCCTCAATCTGCGGCGGCGGGGCCGGAGACGTTGCGTTGCAAGCCTGGGCGGAGCGGTCGCGCGCGGAGTGGGAGTGGATGTTCGGCGGCCAGGCATACAGCCCGGACCACTGGCTGGCGCCCTACGCCGAGGCTCTGCTTCCGGCCTTCCCGGCCACTGGCGACGCGCTGCGCGAGCTGGTCTCCTGGACCGGCTTGCGCACGATGGCCGAGGCTGGCGCCACCTAGGCTTGCGACACGATCGTCCACAGGTAGAGGACGATCCCGGCCACCACGAGTAGCCCCGTGGCGCCGGCGAAGGTGAGAAAACCGAGCGGGCTGTCGAGGGCGAAGAGCGTGGCGCCCTCGACGAGCAGGCCCAGGAGCAGCAGAACGCCGGACAGGCGCAGCCGTCGCTCGATCGGTCGAGCGGCAGCTGCGCCGCTCGTGCCAGGTTCACTCATGGCTTGGCCCTTCCTTCCACTGCGGTAGCTCCGCCACCTTCTCGACGGCGTGGAACTGGTCGTGGCAATCGAGGCATGAGGTCTCGTTGCTCTCCAAAGAGGGCACGTCCTCGCCATGAGCTTCGACGAAGTTGCGGGCGCCGCCGTGGCAGTGCAGGCACTCGCGGTTCTTGTAGGGCTCGTAGAGCTCGATCTTCTTGGGGATTTGCCCGGTGTAGTAGACCCACACGTGACGCAGGCCGCCGACCTTCGCCTTGTAGTCGCCGAACAAGGTGTAGTTCGTGTGGCACGTGAAGCAGGCGTGGTCGCGGTCGATCCGGCGATTCTGGTAGTGGCTCGCCGGCACGAAGTCAGCGTCGTCGATCAACAGGCTCTTGCCGTACGGCTCCATGACGTGGCACGACAGGCAGAACTTGGTGCTCTTCGAATGCTCCATGTGGAGCTCGTAGCCGCCCCACAGCGCCGCCGCGGGGAGCGCGAAGAAAGCGAAGAATGCCAGCACCTTGCCGCCACGCACGGCGGTGAGGCCAGGGCGCAAGGTGAGCAGGGCGATGAGGGCGATTGCCAGGACGAGTAGGCAACCGACGATGGTGCTGGCGAAGTCCATCGTGGTTCCTAGCGCCGCGATTGCCTCAGCCCCCTCGCGTCACTTCGTCTTCAACGACGCCAGGAACTGAGCGATCTGCTGGAGCTGCTCCGGCGTGCCCTTGAACTCCTTCTCGTGCTTCTTGCCGTGCTCGTTGGCGACCTCCTTGCGGAGGAACTTGCCGAGCCAGTCGGCGTCGTGCGTGGCGCCGATGGTCGAGAGGTCGGGTCCCTTGGTTTTCTCCGATTTGCTCTTCCGCTCGACGCCCTGGCTCTCGATGCTGTGACAGATGCTGCACTTGAGGTCGACGAATGCGACCTTGCCGGGCGGCGCGGCCGTATCGGCGGCGGCCAGCGGCGCGGGCGAGGCGAGAGAGGGAATCGTGGCAGCAAGAAGCAGGGGCAAGGCGAGAATTGCCAACAGGACGGTGAGGCCGGTGAGTTTTCGCATGGCGGAACCTCCACCCGAGGTCAGGCTCGGGCTCGGACTCTACCGCCCTTCCCTCGAGCTTCGCCCCACCCTTTAGGGTGGCGACGCCTTTCTCGGCCTGTCCCAGACTCCGTGTCCAGGTACTGGAGGGGCATCCATGAGACGAGCGGGCTCTTCGCTGCTTCTCGCGGTGGGGGTTGCCAGCCTAGCGTTCACGCCGGTCAACTCGCATCGAGACGCGAGCGGCGCGGCCCAAGGCGGACCGACCACGATCTCGATGCACGCGAGCGCGGCGCAAGAGGCCACGGCTCCCGCGCCTCCCTTGCCCGCCCCGGCGGCCGGCGGCGCGACCTTCGTCGGTGCGGAGACCTGTACTACCTGCCACGACACGGTCGAGTCGCAGCTCGCCAGCACACCGCACGGCTCGGCCGCGTTCGGCGAGCTGGCCCCGCACGGTTGCGAGACCTGCCACGGCCCGGGCAGCTTGCATGTCGACGACCCGGACAACGTGGCGTTGCATCCGCGGGCGGACAAGCTGCCGATCAAGGCCCAGGTGGACCTCTGCCGGAGCTGTCACGACGGGCGCTCCCAGTTCCACTGGGAAGGCAGCGTGCACTCTCAGCGCGGCCTCTCGTGCATGACTTGCCACTCGGTTCACGCGCCGAAGTCCCCGGACGCCCAGCTCAAGGTCGCCTCGGCGAGCGAGCAGTGCGCCACCTGCCACCAGCAGGTGCGGGCGGAGATCTGGAAGAACTCGCATCACCCGGTGCGCGAGGGCGAGCTCTCCTGCACCGACTGCCACAACCCGCACGGCAGTCAGACGGAGAAGCTGGTCAAGGCCGACTCGATCAACGATCTCTGCTACTCCTGCCACACCGAGAAACGCGGCCCCTTCCTCTGGGAGCACCCGCCGGTCCGTGAGAGCTGCATGACCTGCCACACGCCGCACGGCAGCAACCACGCCAAGCTGCAGCGCGTGGCGGTGCCCTACCTCTGTCAGCAATGTCACGCCAATACGCGGCACCCCGGCTCGCTCTACGATCGCCGCAACACACCGAGCGAGCCAGCGGCCAGCAATCGGCTGGTCGAGCGCGGCTGCGTCAACTGCCACAGCGCGGTCCACGGCAGCAACCATCCATCGAGCCCCTACCTGGCTCACTAGCGGAATGGAGGGAACAACCATGGCCCCACAGCGATTCTGCGCCGTGGCCCGCCCGGTCCTCGCCCTTCTCCTCCTGGCCGGTGTGCCGTGCGCACCGGCGAGGGGCCAGGGGATGGTGTTCCACCTCGACCCCGTCATCCTGGAAGGCCTGGAAACCCACGTCGACAGTGACCTCGACACCTTCCAGTTCCGCGAGGACCCGGGTCGCGTGGAGTCGGCGAAGTTCTCGGAGTACCGCGACCTGGGCAGCGGCTTCCGGCTCCGAGACCTGCACATCTGGGGCGATTCCCCGAACAGCGACCGCTACTTCGACTTCCGCGGCACCAACGTCGGTCGGGCCGACGCCCGCTACGGGCTCCAGTACGGCATGTGGGGTGACTGGAGGCTCGACGTCGACTACAACAAGATCGTCCACCGCTTCGGCAACGAGGCGCTCTTTCTCTGGAACGTCACCGGCCCTGGTCGCTTCGAGATCGCCAACCCGGCCCAGGCGCAGATCCAGAGCGCCATCGAGCAGCAGCGCGCGATCAACCCGGCCGGCGTCAACTTCGCCTTCCTGCGCGGACTGCTGACCCCCTACCTGGAGGCAGCCAACACCATCGACATCGGGCTGCGCCGCGACCGCACCGACGTCAGCTTCGATCTCGGCCGCATGGGGACGCTCTCCTGGTCGTTCAACGTCCAGCACGAGAACCGCAACGGGACCCGGCCGTACGGCGGCTCGTTCGGCTTCAGCAACGCGCCGGAGATCGTCGAGCCGATCGACTACGACACCTCGAGCGCCGAGCTCAGGGGCGAGTGGAACGGCAAGAGCGCAGGCGTCCAATTCGGCTACCGGTACTCGCAGTTCGAGAACAACATCAGCACCTTGATCTGGGACAACCCCTTCCGCGCCACCAACGCGACCGACCCGAGCGCCTACTCGGCGCCGGGGGCTGGCTCGATCGGCGGCTCGGTGCTCGGCTTTGCGGACCTCGCTCCCAGCAACGATGCGAGCCTGGCCTTCGTCAACGGCCGGGCGCGGTTCGGCGCCAACTGGTATGCCAACGGGCGAGCCAGCTACCAGGTGATGTCCCAGGACGACCGGTTGCTCCCCTACACGTTGAACACGGCGATCGTCGGGGACAACTTCGACGGCTCGCACTTCGACCCCACCAACCCGGCGAACCTGCCGGCCCGCCGTGCCGACAACGAGGTCCAGGTGCTCAACCTGGCCGCCGACGTCGGCACGCGGTTCGCCGATCGCTTCGACCTCGCGTTCCGTTACCGCTACTACGACTACGACAACCAGAGCCGTCGCATCTCCTTCCCCGGCTACGTGCGATTCCACGCCGTCTGGGAGGACATCGGCCGCATCACCGTGCCTTACTCCTACACCAAGGAGAACGCGAGCGTCGAGCTGGGGTGGGACGTCAACGCCACCACCAACCTGCAGCTCTCCTACGAGCTGCGGAGCTGGGACCGCACCTTCCGCGAGGTCGAGAGCAGTGACGAAGACGCCGTCAAGCTGAGCGTCGATACGCGGGCAATTCCGAAGCTGGTCCTTCGCAGCAGCTACGAGATCGGCGACCGCAGCATCGACGGCTACGACACGGCGGCGATGGAGAACAGCTTCATCGTCCACGGCGAGCCCGCCAACCACCCGGGCATGCGAAAGTTCTTGCAGGCGGCCCGCGAATACGGCGAGTGGAGCGTGATGGCGCTGTACCTCGCCAGCGACACGTTGAGCCTGACCGCCACCACGACGGGGCGCCAGGAGGACTACGACGAGAGTCCCCTGGGCCTGCAGAGCGCCGATCGGCTCGGCTACGGGCTCGAGCTCGGCTGGGCGCTGCGCGAGGGAGTCAGCGTCAACGTCTTCGCCAACCGCGAAGACATCGCGTATTTCCTCCGCTCGAGGCAGTCCGGGGCGACGCCGTCAACCAGCCCGCTCGACGACTGGACCGCCGACTTCGATGACACCACCGACACCTATGGCCTCGGCCTCAGCTGCGACGGCTGTGGGCGCTGGGATGCCGAAGTCGCCGCCAGCTGGTCCAACACCGATGGCAACCTCGATCTGTTCTCGCCGCCGGGAGGCACACCCGACGTCGCTTTCGACATCAGCAACTACGACGACGTGAGGCTCTTCTCCGTCGATGCCGAATTCGACTACCGACTGTCCGAGCACGTGTCGGCCGGCCTCTCCTGGCTGTGGGAGGACTACGACATCGACAGCTTCCTGACGCGCGGGCTGGTTCCGTATTTGCCCTCGGCGCCGCTGCTCGACCTGGTCAACGGCGGCTACACGGCCAACGTCATCGGGCTGCACCTCAAGCTGGTGATCTAAGGCCGCCGCGCGCGACCCGTGGCGCAATCTCGCAGCCACCTCTAGCCTGTGAGTCAGGCTCCTGGCAGTCCCCTTGCCGTCTTTCAGTCTCCGGTGCCCGGGCTGCGAATTGCCTTGGCGCGCAAGGCATAGCCCACGGCCTGCGTGCGATCATGCAGGCGGAGCTTGTCGAGGATGTTCCGCACATGGAACTTCACGGTGTTCTCCGAGACTCGCAGCCGGCGGGCGAGCTGTCGATTCGAAGTCACCCCCCGAGCCATCACGTCGAGCACCTGCTGCTCGCGCTTGGTGAGGGCGTCCGCACCTGGCGAGCCATCAGCGCCAGAGAGCGCTCGTATCAGCTTGCCGGACAGCTCGAGCGAGAGTCCCGGTTCGCCGCGTGCCACTCGCCGCAGCAGGTCGGAGAATCTCTCGGCTTCCAGGGTCTTGAGCAGGTAGGCTTGAATGCCCAGATCGAGTGCCGCGACCAAGTCCGCTTTCGCGGCTACGGCGGTGAGCACCACGACCTTGGTGTGTTGCAAAGCTGCGAACAGGTCGCGAACGGCGTTCGCGTCCAACTTCTCGGAAAGCGGCAGGGTCATCAGCAGGGCGTCAGGGCGGTGTTGCGCGACCTGCTCGAGCGCCTCGCGGCCGGTCCTCGCCTCTCCCACCACCTCCGAACCGAATGCCTCGAGCAAGCTGCGAAGGCCCTCACGGAACTTCATGCTCGGATCGGCGATCAGCACTCGCATCAGTCTCTGCCTTTCCAGCTACGGGCCAGTAGCAGCTGTTAGGTGCCGGTGCGCACTGGGCCCTGCTGGAAGGTAGCAACGCGACCCCCGCCGCGGAAGAATCCGTGGGGCGGCCCGCAGGTCGCTACCGGGTAGGTTGGGCCCGCGGCGGGGTAGGGAAGACGAGGGAGACGACCTACTGTCCCGACGCCCGCGTAGAACCTCCCCCGGCGGGTGGGGACACGGCGATTCGGTGCCAAGTACTCTGGACGCTCATGGGGCATCCGTCGGAGGACGAAGAGCGGCGCGTGGCGTTCGCCCGCCTCGAAGCGGCCCGAAGGCGAGCGGCGGAGCGACTTCGCGGCGCCAGCGCGTCCGAAGGCACCGAATGGCTTCAGCTCGAGAGGCGCTACCGAGAGCATTGCCAGCAGTTCTCCTCCCTCGGCACGAACGGGCCACACGTCGGAAGCGGCCTTCTCGAGCACTTGGCCAGCCTTGCGACCGCCCTCGCTGATGCATTCGACCGCTTCCGGGCTGGCCGCTGAGGCAACGCTCCGATGGGCCGAAGAAGTGCCAACCGGCCGCTCCTGTACGATGAGCCTCGGCCCATGCGAAGAGCCGCGCCCACGGTCGGGGGACGCCTTCGGCGCCCGAAGACCGGAACGCCCGCCCACAGCGGCGCCCGGCTCCAGGCGATGCTGGATGCGGCGGTCGACGGCATCATCACCATCGACGAGCAGGGCTGCATCGAGGCGGTGAACCCCGCGGTCGAGCGGCTCTTCGGATACCAGGCCGACGAGATGGTGGGGCGCAACGTCAGGATGCTCATGCCCTCGCCGTACCACGAGGAGCACGACGGCTACCTCGAGAGCTACCGGCGGACGGGCCGACGCAAGATCATCGGCATCGGGCGCGAGGTGTCGGGCCTGCGCAAGGACGGGTCGGTCTTCCCCATCGAGCTGGCGGTCGCGGAGGTGCCGCTCGGCAAGCGCCGGCTCTTCATGGGGACGCTCAAGGACCTGACGCCGCGCAAGCGGCTCGAAGAGCAGCTCCTGCACTCGCAAAAGCTCGAGGCGGTCGGCCGCCTCGCCGGCGGCGTCGCCCATGACTTCAACAACCTGCTCGCCTCGATCCTCGGCTACAGCGAGCTCCTGCTCGAGCGCGGCGGCGACCACTCGGTGCGCCGGGCGGCGGAGGAGATCCGGCGGTCTGCGGAGCGAGGGGCGGCGCTCACCCGGCAGCTCCTCGCCTTCTCGCGCCGCCAGGAGCTCCGCCTCGAGCCTATCGATCTCAATCGCGCGCTCCTCGACCTTCAGGACATGCTGAGCCGACTGCTCGGCGAGCGCATCGGGCTCGTCCATTCGATCGACCCCGAGCTCTGGCCGTCGTGCGCCGACGCGGGGCAGCTCCAGCAGGTTGTCGTCAACCTCGTCGTCAACGCGCGCGACGCGATGGAGGAAGGCGGCCGCATCACGATCTCCACCCGCAACGTCGCGCTCTCCTCGGAGCTCTTGAGGCGCGGAGAGGCGGTGGCGCCCGGCGACTGGGTAGTCCTGACGGTGACGGACGACGGGGCCGGGATGTCGGAAGCGATCCTGGAGCGGATCTTCGAGCCGTTCTTCACGACCAAGGAGCCGGGAAAGGGAACGGGTCTCGGGCTGTCGACCGTTTACGGGATCGTCCACCAGTTCGGGGGCCGCATCCTCGTGGACAGCGCCGTGGGAGTGGGAACGACGTTCGAGGTCTACCTTCCCCGGTCGGGGGCGGGATCGGTCACAGTCGAGGAGAGCGCCGCACCGTCGACTTCCGTGTCCACAGTGGGCACGTCGGGACGCGAGAGCGTGCTTCTTGTCGAAGACGACTCGACGCTGCGTCAGCTACTCAGCGAGCTGCTGCGCAGCGCCGGCTATGACGTGCTCGAAGCGAGCGAATCGGACACGGCTCTCCGGCTCGCCGGTCACACGCCTTCGCTGCAGGTGCTGTTGACCGACATGGTGATGCCCGGACGGTCGGGGGCGGAGCTTGCGCGGCTCCTGAAAGCCCTCCATCCCGACCTGCGGCTCGTGCTCATGTCTGGCTACAGTGAGAGCGACGAAGGGGCCACGGCCGCGATGGAGCTCGGAGCGCTCTTCCTGCGCAAACCGTTCAGTAACAAGACGCTTCTCCAGGGCATCCGGCAGCTGCTCGATGGTCCGCTGCCTCTGGAGTGACGACGGAGGGATCTGCTATGCGCCTGCTGATTGCCGACGACCATGCGCTCTTCCGCAGCAGTCTGCGCGCGCTCCTCGAGGCCCGCGGCCACGAGGTCGTGGGCGAGGCCGGCAGCGGCCAGCAAGTCATCGAGCTCGCGAGCCAGCTCGCTCCCGACGTCGTGCTGATGGACCTCTCGATGCCGGGGATGGGGGGCATCGAGGCGACGCGACAGCTCGTCGCGGCGCAGCCGGGCGCGAGGGTGGTGGTCCTCACCGGCTCCGACGACGACGCCGATCTGTTCCAGGCGCTCGAAGTCGGCGCGCAGGGTTACCTGCTCAAGAACCTCGAGGCGAAGTCGTTCTTCTCACTTCTGGAGGGCGTCCTCGCCGGTCAACCGGCGCTGACGCCGGAGCTGTCGAGGAAGATCCTTCAAGCACTGAGCCGTCGGAAGCAAGCGGAGCAGGACCCCGACGTCCTCACCGACCGCGAGATGGAGGTGCTGCGGCTGATGGTGGACGGCGTGACCTCGAACCGGCAGCTGGCGCGCACGCTCGGAGTCTCCGAGAACACCGTCAAGTTCCACGTCCGCAACGTGCTCGACAAGCTCCACCTCCACAACCGCGCACAGGCGGTAGGCGCCGCACTGCGTTCGGGAATCGTCGAGCCGGGCAAGTCGTGACCGACTGGAGCCCGGCGTTTCTCTCGCGGCTCGTGCACGAGCTGCGGACGCCCCTTGCGAGCATGCGGATCGCGGCGGAGATGCTGGCCGAGGATCCCCGCGTTCCCGCGTCGCTCGGCAACACGACGGCCGGGCTCGGTCGGGCCGTCGCCGATCTCGACGACCTGCTCGAGGAGGTGGGCGAGATCAATCGCATCCGATCGGGGCGGACGCAGCCGTCGGCGAAGCCGCTCGACGCCGCTCGCCTGTTTGCCGAGGTGACGAGGTCGACAGCCGGCGACGTGGCCGGCAACGGGGCGGTTCTCACCGTGAACGCGGAGCTGCCGGGGGAAACGAGCCCGCCTTCGACCGACGCGACGCTCCTCGCGCGGGCCCTCGGCTGCCTCGTGCGGAGCGCATGCGCCGGCGGCGCGCGACGGCTCGAGCTCGGTTGCGTCGCTGCCCCGGCCGCGGTCTTCTTCGAGCTCCGAGACGACGGGCCTCCGCCCGAGGCCCGAGATCAGGAGCGGTTCTTCGAACCGCTCAGCCCGCACGGGCGCGCCCGGCGCGCTCACGGCGGGACTGGCCTCGGACTGCCGCTGGCGCACGCCATTGCCGTCCTGCTGGGAGGGGATCTGTCAGTGCGGGCCGAGGGCGGCGGCACCGTCCTCTCCCTGCGCTTGCCGCGAGGCTGAGCACGGTGTGGCCGAGACCAACTGTCGGCCGCCCGGCGTGGCACGTCCTCGCCCTGGCGATCATCGGAATCGCGGGCGGCGGCATGGCGAGCCTCGCCGGGGCCGTCCTTCTCGCCAGAGTTCTCTGGGCTGCGACCACAGTCCTCTGCCTGCTCCCGCTGGCGATCGACGTCGCGAGGGACCTAGCGCGCGGGAAGACCGGGGTCGACCTCATCGCGTTGCTCGCCATGGGCGGTGCGCTCTGGCTGGGCGAGTACCTCGCGGGCGCCGTCGTCGCCGTCATGCTGGCGGGCGGTCAGGCGCTCGAGGAGCATGCGACCGGCCGGGCGCGCCGCGAGCTCACGGCACTCGTATCGCGGGCGCCGCGCGAGGCGCATCGCCGCGACGGGCTGGAGGTGCTGGACGTCCCCCTCCGGGAGGTGTCGCCGGGCGACCGCCTGCTCGTACGCGGTGGCGAAGTCCTTCCGGTCGACGGCGTGCTCGAGGAGCCGGCGGTCCTCGACGAGTCTGCGTTGACGGGCGAGGCTCGTCCTGTCGAGTATCCGGCCGGCGGCCGGGTGCGAAGCGGAGCGCTGAACGGCGGAAGCGCCTTCACCATGCTCGCGACCGCCTCGGCCGCCGCCAGCACGTACGCGGGCATCGTCCGGCTCGTCGAGCAGGCCGACCGCGAGAAGGCCCCACTGGTCCGCCTCGCCGATCGCTACGCCATGATCTTCCTGCCGCTCACTCTGGCGATGGCTGTCGGGGCGTGGCTGTTCAGCGGGGACCCGGTGCGCGCTCTCGCCGTCCTCGTCGTGGCGACACCCTGTCCGCTGATCCTCGCAGCGCCCATCGCCATCGTCGCCGGGATCTCGCGTGCCGCGGCGATCGGCGTCATCGTCAAGGGCGGCGCCGCGCTCGAGACGTTGGCGAGGGGCACCGTGCTGCTGCTCGACAAGACCGGCACGGTCACCGAGGGGATCGCGCGCGTCGGCGAGATCGTCGTGCTCGCGCCGCCCTTTCGCCCGGACGAAGCCCTGCGCCTGGCGGCATCCGTCGACATGCTCTCGCCGCACGTGCTGGCAGCGGCGATCGTGGACGAGGCGCGACGTCGCGGGCTGCAGCTCTCCTTTCCCGAGCAAGTCCGCGAGGCGTCCGGCCAGGGCGTCGAAGGGGTCGTCGAGGGCCACACGGTGCGAGTCGGCAGGGCGGACTGGGCCGCCGGCGGTCGCCTGTCTGCAGCGGCCCGGGAGGTGAGGGAGCAGAGCCGGCGCAGCGGCTCCTCCGCCCCCTTCGTGGTCGTCGACGGCGAGGTCGTCGCCGCCCTCGTCCTCGAGGACCGGCTGCGCCCGGATGCCGCCGAGACCGTGAGGGAGCTCCGCCGGCTCGGGTGGCAACGGATCGAGCTGCTGACGGGTGACCAGCGCGCGCTGGCCGAGGAGGTCGGGCAGCTCGTCGGAGTGGACGCCGTCTCTGCCGAGCTGTCGCCCGAGGAGAAGATGGCCAAGGTCGTCGCGGCGCGTTCGCTTGGCGTGGTGGCGATGGTGGGCGACGGGATCAACGACGCTCCGGCCCTGGCGGCCGCCGACGTCGGAATCGCGATGGGAGCCCGAGGGGCCACCGCTTCCTCCGAGGCTGCCGACGTGGTCATCGTGCCCGACCGGATAGACCGCCTCGTCCAGGCCTGCGCGGTCGCCCAGCGCTCGCGGCGCATCGCGTTGCAGAGCATCGTCGCGGGAATGGCGATGTCGACGGTCGGCATGGCCCTCGCGGCGATGGGATGGCTCCCGCCGATCGCCGGAGCGCTCGCGCAGGAGGGGATCGACCTGCTGGTGATCCTGAACGCGTTGCGTGCGCTCGCCAGCCCCGATGCCGGCCGGCGGAGCGCGAATGGCGCCGCGCAGCCCCTCGGCGTGGCTGCGCGCTAGGGGAACGGCCACCGCTGGAGCGGCGAGCTCGATGTCGAGCGAGACCCTGGGACGGGGAGGCGCGCCGGGATATGTGCCCCCCACCCGATTGGGCGGCGCTCCCACCTCGCGGGGCGTTTCGTACCGGGCGAGGGGCTGCGAGGCTCCCACCGGAGGGTCCGGAACGATGAGACTCCATGGCGCCGCTCAACGCCCCGTCGAACGCACCGTGAAAGGGCCGGCCTTCGGAAGGGTCGCCCCACCGAGCCGCGGCGCGGCTCTCGGCGAGGAAGCCGGCGAGGACGCGATCACGGACTGGATGTTCGTCGCGCGCACGCCCCGATGCTCGGCGCTGCCGCGCGCCTGGTCGAAGAGGGACCTCTCGTGCGAGTACTTCCTGGGCTGACCGAGGCGGCCCCCGTCGAGCGCGCCCGCGAGCCGCGTCCGCGCCGGCGACGCCTTCGCCCAGGACTGCGACCGCTTCCGAGCCGAAAGCTGCCCGCTGACCTCCGCGCCGGCGCCGTCGGCAGCATCGCGACGACGCTTCCTCGCGGCGTACACGATCCGGCGTTCGAGGTGCTGCTGCGCCGCATCGACCGCGGGCCGGTACTGGCGGGCAACCAGGTCGATGTGTTCGACACGGGAAACGCAGCCTTCGCTGCGATGCAGGCGGCGGCAGCCGCGGCTCGCGAGGAGATCCTCCTCGAGTCCTACATCTTCAAGGACGACGAGGTGGGCAGTCGCTTCCTCGAGATCGCGGCGGCCGCTGCGAGACGCGGCGTGATGGTTCGGGTGCTCGCAGACGCGGCCGGGTCCCAGGCCACCCACCGCAGCTTCTGGGGGCGAATGGAGGAGGCCGGTATCGAGGTGCGGCTCTTCGACCTCCTGCAGCCGCGGCTCTGGTGGCTCCAGCCTTTCCGCGACCACCGGAAGCTGCTCGTCGTCGATCGGCGGATCGCGTTCACCGGCGGCATGAACATCGGCGAGGAATACCGTTCGTCGCATCCGATGGCGGGAGGTGGTTGGCGCGACACGCACATCCGGGTGGAAGGCCCGACGGCCTGGGAGATGGCCGTCCTCTTCTGCGAGACCTGG